>SKEC01000384.1_pt1 | contig 44697 bp, 38 predicted proteins | sample 4826641 | NCBI WGS metagenome assembly SKEC01 (sample SAMN11008819, study PRJNA524170) | human gut metagenome | biome: Human fecal sample; material: Feces; isolation source: fecal sample from pouch patient p18, p21 | host: Homo sapiens | place: Israel: Tel-Aviv | collected 2015-12-22
GAGCCGAGCCGAGCCGAGCCGAGCCGAGCCGAGCCGAGCCGAGCCGAGCCGAGCCGAGCCGAGCCGAGCCGAGCCATTTTCGCGTCTTTGAACAACATTGTCAAGCCCTCCTTCCGTAATTGTAGTAAGAAAAGAATAGCAATCTCATTCCTCACAAATATACATAGGTATTATAGCAGATTCTCCATAAAACCACAAGTAGCGCTCAAAATATTGTCGTTCACCTTCTAAACACATTACCTCTTCCATTACTATCCCGACTTTATGACTTCTTGAATGCTATCTGAAAAAGAAAAACCGCTGTGCAGCCGACAGCGGTTCATCGTCATATTCTGTTTTCAGAATAGCCAAGCAAATAACGCTGATGCAGCGACAATCAAGGCACTTCCCGCCAGTGATAGCAGCATCGGTGCTGCAAATGGGCATAACAGCAGCGCCACAAGCGCCGAAGCTGCTGCCTGTGCATAGCTGCCATCCAGCAGCGCAAAAACAGGCTGACCGCATACAGCCGCAAACACCCTGCCGTCTGCAAGCTGACGGACGTAGACCCGGACACGGGCTGCAAGGAATTTGAGATTGAAAAGGGACGCTTCTCTTTCCGGCTGACCGCCCCATACAGAGAGGAACGCCGCAGGGCGGCAAGCAAAGCGGCGAAAAACGAATAAAAGGGTTTTAGGGCTTCGTTGATTGTTGCGTTGGCAGCTCCACCGCGATGGTCGTTCCCTTGTCCGAACTTTCCTCCACCCAAACGGAGCCGCCGTGGAGATCAGCGATCTCCCACACCAACGAGAGCCCCAGCCCCGCACCGCCGTACTCGCGGCTGCGGGACTTATCCACACGGAAAAAGGGCTGGAAGATGCTTTGCTGATACTTCTCCGGAATGCCGCAGCCGGTATCGGAAACGCGAATCAGGAGTTTTTCCGTTTCCTGTGTGACACAGACCCGCACCGAGCCGCCGGGGCGGTTGTACTTAACGGCGTTCTCGGTCAGGTTAAAGATCAGCCGGTAGATCAGCGCATCGCTGCCGGTCATAACGCCGTCGCCATCCGCCTCCAGCGTGATGCCGCGCTTTTCCACCAGTGGCGCAAGATCCGTAAAGATCTCCTCGATCATGGGAGCGAGCTGGATCCGCTCGTTCCGTGCCACTTGCCGCAGATTGCTCATCTCCAGCAGCGTCTTGGTCAGCCGGGTCAGACGTTCCGTCTGCTCCCGCAGGAGGGCGAGAAACTCCGCAATCTCCGGCGGCACGTCGGGGTGCTCTGAGGAAAACAGATCCAGCTGCGCCTGCATCAGCGTCAGCGGCGTGCGCAGCTCGTGGGCGGCATTGCCGGTGAACTGCCGCTGGGCGGCAAAGGCATTGTTCAGCCGCTCCAGCATCTGGTTGAACGAGCGGCTCAGCTGCCGGAATTCCGGAATAACGTCTTCATCGATCCTCATATCGGCAAGATTGTTCAGCTGCACCTGCTCCACCTGCGAGGCAAAACTGCGCAGGGGCTTGAGCGCGCGTCCGCTGACAAAATAGGTCAGCACACCGCTGAGCAGCATTACCGCAGCCGTGATGTACCAGTTGGTAGTGCGGAAGCGCCCCTGCGCCCCATCGACGACGATGGTCAGCTCATCGTCGGGCGCTATGTGCTGCGGGTCAAAGCTCACCGCGCCGCCCTCATTCAGGATTACCGTGGCGCCGCCCTGTAGGCTGTCCGCAATGGTGTCCATATAGTACACACCGGAGGAGCAGAGCAGCAGATTCATGATCACGCAGGTGACGCCGATGAGCAGGACGGTCATCAGGGTGATGCGCCACTGCAAGGAAAGACGCTTCATGCTTCCTCGCCTCCCATCAGATAGCCCTCGCCGATGCGGTTGCGGATGGGGTCATAGCCCAGCGCGGCGCGGAGCTTTTTGCGCAGGGCGGAGATGTGGACGCGAATGGAATTGCTGAAGCTGTCCACGCTGTTGTCCCAAACGTGATCCATCAGTTCCTCCTGACTCACGGGCCGCCCCTGATGCACCATCAGGTATTCGAGTATCCCTGTTTCCTTGCGGGTGAGCGTCAGCGTCTGCCCGTTGACGGCGGCGGTACGAGAGCGTGTGTCAAAGGTCAGGCCGCCGCAGGTCAGCAGCACATCCTGCTGGGTGAACTGCCGCAGGGTCAGGCTGCGAATGCGAGCCTCCAGCTCGGCAAGATGAAAGGGCTTTGCCAGATAGTCATTGGCTCCGGCATCTAACCCCTCCACCTTGTCCTCCACCTCACCCCGGGCAGAGAGGATCAGTACCTTTGTCTCCCGGTCGGTCTGCCGCAGGGTGCGCAGCACTGTCATGCCGTCCTTCCCCGGCAGGTTCAGATCCAGCAGCACCAGATCGTAGTGTTCCACGCCCAGAAGCTCCAACGCCTTTTCCCCGTCGTAGCAGCAGTCCACGCTGTACGCTTGGCGCCGCAGGCTGCGGACAATGGTTTCACACAGGGCGCGTTCGTCTTCAATTACTAAAAGGTGCATGAGAGCCCTCCTTTTTTATTCATTTTCATGTTATTATAATTATAGCAAAAACGGATAAGGTTTGCGTTAAATTTTCGTTCTTAACAGTGACTTTAACTCTCTTGTGCTATGATAGTGGCAGAAAAAGTGAAAGGGTGATGGAATTGAGCCATGTAAAAAAGGCGGCGGTGCAGGCCGTGCTGCTGGTTGTGGGCATCGCCATGCTGTGTTTCGGCGTATGGCGCGGCGAGACGGCGACGGTGCTGAGCAAAGCGATCAAATTATGTCTGGAGTGTGTGGGCATTGGGTAAGAAATTTTCGGGCGCGTCACAACTTCTGTCCCGCTTCCGGGGCTGGATACAGGCGGGGGCAGCCTTATTGACCAACCTGCACCTGCCGAACTTCCTCAAAGGCGGGCTGTATCAGGGCGCGGGGAAAAACGTCTGCGTGCCGGGGCTGAACTGCTACTCCTGCCCAGCGGCCTCCGGTGCCTGTCCCATCGGTGCGTTTCAGGCGGTGGTGGGGTCTTCCAAGTTCAGCTTTTCCTATTATATCACAGGTTTCCTTATTTTGCTGGGAGTCCTGCTGGGACGCTTTATCTGCGGTTTTCTGTGTCCCTTCGGCTGGTTTCAGGAACTGCTGCACAAAATCCCCACTAAGAAGCTTTCTACAAAGAGGCTGAAGCCGCTGACATACCTGAAATACGCTGTGCTGCTGGTGATGGTCTTCCTGCTGCCGGCGTTCCTTGTGAATGATGTAGGCATGGGTGACCCGTTCTTCTGTAAATACCTCTGCCCACAGGGCGTGCTGGAGGGGGCCATCCCACTGTCCCTTGCCAATTCCGGCATCCGGGCGGCGCTGGGGAGCCTGTTTACATGGAAATTCTGCATCCTGCTGGCGGTGATCGTGCTGAGCGTGGTATTCTACCGCCCCTTCTGCAAGTGGCTCTGTCCGCTGGGTGCGTTTTACGCGCTGTTTAACAGGGTATCCCTGTTCCAGATGAAGGTAGACAGGAGCAAATGCGTCTCCTGCGGGAAATGCGCCAAGGCCTGCAAAATGGATGTGGACGTGACAAAGACGCCCAACCATGCCGAGTGCATCCGCTGCGGGATGTGCGTCCGCGCCTGTCCTACCAGCGCCGTCAGCTTCCGCTATGGCTTTGGAGACGGTAAAGATAAAACCAAGGCGGCTGCAATGCCGCAGAAAAACAATGATAACAAGGAGAAATAAAAAGATGAAGATGAATCGAACGAAACCTGCCGGCCGATTGCTGGCGCTGCTGCTTATCGCCCTGATTGCGCTGTCTTTGGCTGCCTGCGGAGCAAAGGGCGCAGACAAAACGGACGGAACGAGCAGCGAACCGAAGAATGCCGAGGAAGCGGCTGCCATGTACAACGATCTGATGGCGCAGGAAAATGACATTCTCTCGGAGAACACCGAACTTTGGGACAAGGTATTCATGGCAGCCGACAAGGGCATGACCATGCAGGAGGACGGCAAAAACTACGGTGATTTCCTGCTCAGTACAATTGAATCCGCCAAGGATCAGTTTACGGCAGATGAGCTGAAACTGCTTCAGGAAAAAGCGGAGACGATTCGCGACATCGAAGACAAGCTGACCATGATTGAGGAAAAGTACCCCGATGCGGTACAGCAATCTGTAGATGACGCCATGAGCGTGCCTGCGGGCAGCGACATGACCGCGCCGCCTGATGACGGCAGTGTGCAGAAATTCCCTGCCTTTGAGGGCAAGGATCTGGATGGGAACCCGGTGAAGAGTGACGAGCTGTTCTCCGGCAACGCCGTCACCGTAGTGAATTTCTGGTTCACCACCTGCAATCCCTGCGTGGGCGAGCTTGCCGATCTGGACGCGCTGAACAAGAAGCTTGCGGAGAAGGGCGGCGCCCTCATCGGCGTCAACACCTTTACGCTGGACGGCGACGAGGCAGCGATCTCCGAGGCGAAGGACGTACTGGCCAAGAAGGGCGCCACCTATCAGAACGTGTATTTCGCTTCCGACGGAGAAGCGGGAAAGTTCACTGGCAACATCTTTGCCTATCCCACCACCTATGTGGTTGACCGCAGCGGCAATATCGTGGGCGAGCCCATCGTAGGCGCTATCACGGAAAAGAAGCAGGCGGAGACGCTGCAAAAGCTCATCGACCAGGCTCTTGCCGCCGATATGGGCTGACAAACGAATTTCTATTACAATATATTTGGAACCGGATATGGCAGCCAGCCATATTCCATTCCAACTCGTACCTAAGGTTCAACAGGATGCAGAGCGTTCCATGCAGGAAATCTCACTTCAGGATATTATTCAGAGCTTTGAGGAGAGAGTTCAAAGAGATTCTGCTGATGATGCGCTCTGAAACGAAAAAACGGCAGCTACGTTGTATTTTCACAACATAGCTGCCGCATTTTTGCATTTGGGGTTCGGTGTACCTACTACACCAATCTGCCTATTCACTTCTTACACCACACTGCTTTGTATGGCTCCTTTTCGGGAAAACGTCCCCAAATTGGTGTAATAACATGGATAACTTAAAACATGAAAAACCTTAGTGGTGATGCGAGTTTACGGTTTATTTTAACTCTAATATTGAATCTTAACTTAAAAAGAGTTGTAATACAGAAAAAGAGTTAAGATTGATAATGCTTATCCATTTCTCCCACGGTACGATGCGCTCAATCTCGTCTAAAAATTCTCGTTTCTTTGTCCGCACCTGCGATAATTCGTCGCTCAGGGCGGACAGACTCAGTTGTTTATCCATACCTATATTATACCACTTTTTGCGACTATTTGCATTATGCGGTATTGCCTTAAAGGTGCCATGTGCATAGCCGCCTACCTGCCGAAACTGGTAGGTTTCATAACTGGAGTTCAACGACAAGACAATGGTGAACATGGACGTAAACAGCAGCGTTGTCAGCGCAATGGCAAAAATGGTGATCAGATTGCGGCGGTTTGCATAAAGAGATCTTAAATCTGCCTGTATTTCAAAAAATTCAGGCAGACACTGGTTATGGCGTCCGTGGAAAAACTTCAAAATATATGGCAAATTTGCACAAAATATAACATGGTAATTTATACTTTAGAGATAAATTGGCGAGATTGGTCATATGACCTTTTCTTTTGCCGGAGACTGTGCTATTTTTCAATCAGAAGAAAACGTTACAAGTCGTAATTGCTGGCAAACAGCTCCAATGCATGAGCATTCTTAACCACAAAGCACTTTTTTCGGTAGTCGATGATGCCCTGTTGTATGCAGCTCCGAACCACACGATTGACGCTTCGCAAGGGTGCCCGCACCTGGGAAACCAGTTCCTCTTTTGTCAGGCGGGAAAGCTGTCCCCTGCTGTAATAGCTCCAGATGCACCCCAGTACCCGTTCGCGAATGGGCAAAAGGGCAATGCGGGACATGGAATCCGAGGTCAGGTACATTCGGCGGGTGAGCATTTCGCAGAGGAACAGGTCAAAGTCAAACACCTCCCGCATCCATTGGAACACGGTCTCCTTGTCCAGAACCAGAATACGGCAGGCTGTTTTGACCCGCACCGCATAGGGCTTGTATTCCGGGGAGAATATCTCTACCTCGCCAAACACATCTCCTGCGGAAAAGGTGTTTACCACAATAGCGTTGCCGCCGCCGGATTCCTTTTGCACCTCAAGCAGGCCGGACAGCACAATATAAAGGCAGCAGGTCGGCATGGCAGCAGGGGAGATGATGCAGTCCCCTTCCGAATACTCCCGCTGTTGGAATTTTTGCCGGATCTCCAGCGGAGCTGTCTGCGCCAGCTCCAAAATGTCAACGGCCATAACACCCTCCTTCGGACCAAACAGTCGCAAAACGTTTTTTTCAGTATAGCATCTTGTTCAGGGGCTGACAAGTAAAAGAATGGCTCCTTCCACGCATTATTTATGGTTATGCAGCGTGAACGCTTGCAATAAAAAGAACATTCAATAAAAAGGAGAATGACAAATGAAAAATCTTATTTCCGTAGCACTGGCTCTGATAATGGCCTTCTCTCTGGCAGCCTGCGGCGGCAGCGCCCAGACTTCCGGCAGCCAGAATACGCAGGGCAAGCAGGACACCGAGCTTACCAAGGTGATTTATATCGGCGGCACTCTGGGTGATGCCGGTATCGCCGATTCCACCTATGAGGGGTTCCAGCGCATTGTTGACGAACTGCCCGTGGACGGCCAGTACATAGAGTTGCCGACCGATCCCTCTGCTTACGCAGCCACTCTTCTGGACGCCTGCGACCAGGAACCCGCTATGATTTTCACCTCTGCCAACAACGGCATGATCGATGAAGTGGTTTCCGCCGCCCCCAACTATCCCGACATCAAGTTCATGGTTCTGGATACCGCCCTGTCTCAAGATGGCATTGACAAGCTGGACAACTTTGTGGGCGTTCTCTGCGCCCAGAACGAAGTTTCCTTCCTCACCGGCTATCTGGCTATGCGGATGAGCAAGACCGGCAAGGTCGGCATTGTGGTCGGCGTTGAATACCCCACCCTTAGCGACTTTATCACCGGCTACATCAGCGGCGCTCAGTACGCCAACCCCAATGCTCAGGTAGCGGTTTCCGCCTCCGGCGACTTCGTTGACCAGGCTGCCGCCAAGGAGACCGCTCTGGCCCAGATTCGTCAGGGCTGCGATGTCATCTATGCCGTAGGCGCTGCCTCCTCCTTTGGCACTCTGGAAGCCTGCAAGGAATCCGGCGTATGGGGCATCGGCTGCGATACCGACCTGGCTGCTCAGTTCATTGGTGTGGACGACGCTCAGGCTGACTGCATCATCACTTCTGCCTACAAGGATTGGGGCAACATCTCTTACAGCTGGGTCAAGCGCGTTCTGGAAGGTGCCGACGACATCAACTGGGGCGGTGTAGAGATCTATGGCGTTGCCGATGGCGGATGCAAGATCATTGAGAACTCTATCTACGAGAAACAGGTTCCTGCAGAGATTCGTGCCGACATGGACGCCCTGGTAGAAGCCGTAACCAACGGCGAGGTCACCTGCCCCTCCTACTTTGATATGACCGAGGAGCAGTATCTGGAACTGAAGAACTCTGTAACCGTAAAATAACCACGCATACTTAACGGAAACGCCGGGGCGGGAAGAACCCTTCCCCTCCGGCTTTCCTTTATCCCGTACCACCGGAGGTCAATATGGCAGAACAGATTTTACTGATGGACAACATCACCGTCATCTATCCCAACGGCTTTGCCGCCAACCGCGATGTACGGCTTGCCTGCGAGCGTGGCTCCATTCATGCGCTGCTTGGAGAAAACGGCGCCGGAAAAACCACCCTGATGAAAGTGCTTTTCGGCTTTTTGGAACCAACCGAGGGGCAAATTGTGCTGAAGGGTCAGCCCATCCGCTTTAAGGACTCCTTGGATGCGATTCGTCACGGTGTGGGCATGGTTCACCAGCATTTTATGCTGGTGGATGAACTGACCGTTGCCGAAAACCTGGTGCTGGGCATGGAGCCGCTGCGCCGCGGGCTTTTTGACATGGAGGAGGCCGTCCGCATTACACAGGACATCGCGAAAAAATACAACTTTGAGGTAGATCCCAGGGCTACCGTGGCAGAGTGCTCTGTGGGGGTGAAGCAGAAGATTGAAATCATGAAAGCGCTGCTTCGGGGTGCCGAGATCCTGATTTTAGACGAGCCTACTGCCGTGCTGACTCCCCAAGAGGTTACCGAACTCTTTGTGGAATTGAAAAAGCTGCGGGATATGGGACATACCATCGTCTTTATCTCCCACAAACTCAATGAAGTCAAGGAGTTGTGCGACAGCTTTACCATTTTGCGCCGAGGCCGCACAGTGGCAGTGGGCAACGTCAACGATTACACCGAGCAGGAACTTTCCAACATGATGGTAGGCCGCGATGTTTCGCTGGAAGTGGAAAAAGGTGCTCCTGCCGGAGAAAAGCGAGAGGCCCTGCGGGTCGAGAACCTGTATTACAACAGCGTCAGCGGAAAGCAACTTCTGCAAAGCGTATCCTTTTCCCTTTATCGGGGCCGTATTCTGGGCGTTGCCGGTGTGGAGGGCAATGGTCAAAAAGAGCTAAGCGAAATTCTTACCGGTCTGCGCAGCTTTACACGAGGTGAAATCACCCTGGAGGGCGAAAGTGTCAAAGGTAAAAGCGTGCGTCAGATTCGGCAGATGGGCATCAGCAACATCTCCGAGGACCGCATGACCTACGGTTGTGCCCCCACCATGAGTGTCACCGACAATATCATTGCCGACCGCTATTACAGCGGAAAGTATTCCCATGGCATCCGGCTGAATGTCAAGGCCATTCGCCATGATGTGGAGGAGCTGGTCAAGACCTTTGATGTGGTATGCCCCGGCACCGCAAGTATGTCCGGTATGCTTTCCGGCGGCAATATCCAGAAAATGATCGCCGCCCGAGAGTTTACCAGCGGGGCACGGGTCATTGTAGCAAACCAGCCCACCCGAGGTATTGACGTTGGCTCCTCAGAGTTTATCCACCAACAGCTGGTGCGCCTTGCCCGAGAGCAGGATGCAGCCGTGCTGCTTGTTTCTGCAGACCTTACCGAGCTTTTGCAGCTGAGCGATAGTCTGATCGTTATGTTTGGCGGAGAAATCACCGCATACTTTCCCGACTCCCGTGAGGTAAACGACCTGATGCTGGGCGAGTATATGCTGGGTGTCCGTAAAATGACCGCCGAGGAAATACAGGAGGCGCTGCAATGAAAAAGTCTTCTCAATTTGTCATCAAGCACTTTGAACTGATCCGCATCGCAGCTGCCGTGCTCATTGGCTTTGCGCTGGCGCTGGTGTTTCTGCTCTTTGTCAGCAAGGATCCCCTCGATGCTATCAGCACCTTTATTCTGGGGCCGTTCCAGAGCCCGCGCCGTTTCTTCAACATCATTGAACTGGCCATACCGTTGCTGTTTACCTCGCTGGGCATGTGCTTTATGCTCCGTGCGGGAGAGTTCAACCTTATTGTAGAAGGCGGTTTCATGCTTTCCGGTGCTGTAACGGCATGGCTTGCCTCCACGGCCCTCCCTGCCGATTTTCCTCCTGTGCTTTTCCCGCTGGTCTGCATTCTGGCCGGTGCGGTGGTAGGCGGTGTCTGCGGTGCCATTCCGGCACTGCTGAACATCAAGTGGCACGCCAACGTGGTGGTTGTCACCATTATGCTCAACTATGTACTAACCTATGCCTCAACCTATGTGCTGCGCTACTGGATGCGCGACACCACCGTGACCTATCTGGGTTCTAAGCGCCTGGCAGAAAACGCCAAGCTGCCTGTGCTGCTAAAGGGAACAAGTCTTCATGCCGGCATCTTTATCGTGATTCTGGCCACAATCTTTACCTGGTGGTTCCTCAACCGTACCACCAAGGGCTTTGAAATCAAGGTAACAGGTCAGAACCACAGCTTTGCACGGTACATCGGCATTAACGTAACCAGTGCTATGCTGCTGGCGCAGGTTATGGGCGGTGCCATGGGCGGCATTGGCGGTGCCGTAGAAATTTTGGGCAAATACGACCGCTTTCTGTGGACAGCCCAGACCGGTTATGGATTCAGCGGACTGATGATTACCGTACTGGCCCGCAACAACCCTGTGGCCATTCCCTTTGTGGCACTGCTGTTTGCCTATCTCCAGATCGGTGCCAACATCGTGGGTACTACCACCGATGTTCCCTCCGAGTTCGTTATGGTCATTCAGGCCATCATTATCCTGCTGGTTGCTGCCACGCTGTTCTTAGATTCCTTCCGCAAGCGTGCCGTAGTGCGGCTGGCGCAGCAGAACAAGGAGGTATAACCCATGTCACAATTTCTGACTTCCGATTATCTCATAGCTTTTCTGTTTTCGGTAATTCGTATGTCCACTCCCATCATCTTCTGTGCACTGGGGGCGCTTATCGCCAGCCATGCAGGGGCCATCAATATGGCTCTGGAGGGCATTATGCTGACCGCTTCGCTGCTGGCGGTTATGTTTAGCGCCTGGCTGCAAAACTGCTGGGCCGGACTTCTGGGGGCTGTTCTGGGCGGGCTTCTCATGTCTTTGCTCTTTGCCTGGCTGCACCTTTATAAGGATTCCGACCTCATCATCACCGGGCTGGCCCTGAACACCATGGCTTCCGGCGGCACGGTGTACCTGCTGTATCTGGTATGCGGCGATAAGGGAACAAGCCGCCTGCTGCCCAGCATCAACCTGCCCAACGTGGAGCTGCCTCTGATTCGGCATATCCCTGTACTAGGGCCCGTGCTGTCCGGACACAATATCCTCACCTATCTGGCTCTTGTTGCGGTGTTTCTGTGCTGGGTACTGGTGTTCCGCAGCCGTCTGGGGTTGCGGATTCGCGCCGTGGGTTTCAACCCCAATGCTGCCGCCTCGGTAGGCATCAGCGTTCGCCGCGTCAAGTTTGAGGCTCTGCTGCTTTCCGGCTTGTTTGCCTCCCTGGGCGGCGCATTCATGTCCATGGGCTATCTGTCTTATTTTGCCCGCGATATGATGGCGGGGCGCGGCTACATTGGCATTGCCGCCGCCACGCTGGCAGACGGCCATTGCCTTTCTACCCTGCTGGCCTCTCTGGGCTTCGGCACAGCCAACGCCGCCTCCATCACCCTGGCCACCATGAACCTCAAGGCCGACTTGGTGGCCATGATACCTTATCTTGTTACCGTCATCGGGCTGGTCATCGTTTCGGCCCGCAAGCAGGCCAAGGCCCGCAAATTGCAGGCTGATAAATAAAACGGTTCTACACAATGGAAGGAGTATATCATTATGAGCTTTGAAGTAACCAACTGCATTAAAAAGATGCATCACTCCGGTTTCGTCGTAAAGGATCTGGATCGTTCTCTGCGTTTTTATCAGGACACCCTGAAAATGGATCTGAAAATGCGCTGGATTGAAACTGCCGAGCAGTGTGATGTGGGCATGTGTGTGCCCGGCTGCAAGCTGGAGCTGGCGCAGCTGGTGGGTTACGGTGCCGAGGTGGAGCTGATCCAGTTCCTGGACCAGCCCGGTACCGATGCCCCGCTGGAACCCAACCACATTGGCGTGGGGCACATCTCCTTTGAGGTCTACGACCTGCAGGCCATGGTGGCCTATCTGGAGGAGGCCGGCTATAAGATGGCCAGCGAGGTGATGGTGGTTCCTGAGTTGAACATCACCTGGGTTCATGCCCTGGATCCCGATGGTGTCCACATTGAACTGATGCAGTTCCTGAACCAGGACTGACCGTAACATACGCAAAGCGAGGAATTTCAAATGGGAACTTTGCAAGCCCATATCCGTTTGGATGTATCTTTGAATATCCCCTATGCCCTGCTGCCCGGAGATCCGGCTCGTATCGACCATATTGCCCGGCATCTGGAAAACGTGACGGAACTGGCATATAACCGTGAGTTCCGCAGCATCAGCGGCACCTATAAAGGAGTACAGGTGCTGGCAGTCTCCACCGGCATCGGCGGAGCTTCCATGGGCATCGCCTTGGAGGAGTTGCATGGCTGCGGTGTCCAATGTGCCATCCGCATTGGCAGCTGTGGCGCATTGCAGCATGATATTGCCCCCGGCCAACTGGTTTTGGCTGAAGGCGCTGTGCGGGATGACGGCGCATCGGCAGCTTATCTACCCCTGAGCTACCCGGCCGTGGCAGACCATCGGCTGCTGGCGTGCTGCTGTCAGGCGGCGCAGGAGCAGGGCTTTGGCCATTGTTGCGGCCTTGTACGCAGCCACGACAGCTTTTATACGGATAGAGAATCGGAAATTTGCCGCACATGGTCTGACAGGGGGATTCTGGGGGCAGATATGGAAACAGCCGCCTTGTATACCATTGGCCGTCTGCGTGGAATCGCCACAGCCTCTATCCTGAACAATATAGCCCCCTACGAAAGCGATGTAGCCGAAAGTGTTGCCGACTATGTGGACGGCGACCGCCTTGCCATGCAGGGGGAGAGCAACGAGATTCTCACGGCGTTGGAGGCCTTTGTGCGTTGGGAGGAGCAGTATGGAGCACACTAAACAGCTTCTGCGTGTAGCGGAGATTGAAACCGTTGCCCCATGTGTCAACCGCTACCGCTTTACCGCTGCCCAAGGGGCACCGGCGCCTTTCCTGCCCGGTCAGTTTCTCTGCCTGTACTATGAGATCGATGGGGCCACGGCCGTCCGCCCCTATTCCATCGCCTCCTCCCCCAAGGAGGCTGCACAAGGGGGGTACTATGACCTGTTTATCCATGTGGGTGGCAGCTTTACCTCCCGTTGGCTGGGCAGGCATATTACCGTGGGGGATACTGTCATGGCTTCCCACCCGCTGGGAAAATTTTGTATTTGCCCCCAAACGTCACAGAAAATCGTGGGCATCAGCGGCGGTATGAGCGTTACCCCTCTGCGCTCCATGGTTCGCAGTATTGTGGACGAATCGACCGATCGGGAAATCACCCTTTTCTGCGGCTGGGATACCAGCCGGGAGGTACTGTTCCGCGAGGAGTTCATGCAGCTTGCTCGGGAATGCAGCCGCGTTCATGTTCAGTTTTCCTTGGTACAGGACCCCCAGCCGGGAGACAAGCAGGGGTATTTTACCTCGCAGGATATTCTGCGGGAAACGGATGCCCATGCGGCAGCTTACTATCTCTGCGGCCCTCAGGAAATGTATCACAGCCTGCATGACGGGTTGATTGCAGGGGGCGTCACCTTGGAGCGCTATCATCAGGAGATTCCCGGTGAGCTGCACAGTCCGGATTATGCCACAGCTCCCGCAGAGCAGTATCCCCTGACCATCCAAACCGACAGCGGCAGCATCACCGTGACAGCCAACGCCAATGAAAGCGTACTGGTAGCGCTGGAACGTGCAGGGCTGTCACCCCGTGCCTACTGCCGCAGTGGCTCCTGCGGCTTCTGCCGTTCCCTTCTGCTTGAGGGTCAGGTCTGGACTGACCCCGGCCGGGCCAAGCCCCCCGAAAACAGCGTGTTCCACCCCTGCTGTTCTTTCCCCCGCAGCGCCCTCACCGTGGCCCTGCCGAAGTAAAGTCGACAGAAACCATTTTGAAGTACAACAACGCCCGCTCGGCGCAGTGCCCCGCCTTTCGGCTTAAGCACTGCTCCGGCGGCTGCTGTGCTTAGAATTGTGCGGTATTGCCTTAAGAAATGGTTCAAGGGCAGTGAAGAACAATATGCCATCATTGGAGGAACGGCGTGTGACATTCTGATGACGGAAGAAGGATTGGACTTCCGAGCAACAAAGGACATTGACCTTGTTCTCATTATAGAAGCAGTTGACGCGAATTTCGGAAAGAAATTCTGGGAATATGTAAAACAAGCTGGATATGAACATTGCAATAAAAGTTCGGGTGTGCCGCAGTTTTATCGTTTTAGCCACCCGATCTCGAATCAGTATCCTGCGATGATTGAACTTTTCACCCGAAAGTTAGATGCTATTCAGCTTCCAGAAAATGCAGTATTAACGCCGCTGACGATGGACGAAGATATTTCGAGTTTGTCCACTATCCTATTGGACGATGATTACTACGAATTTTTGAAACAAGGGAAAGTTACTGCCGATGGAGTGACTGTTTTGGATGCGGCATATCTGATTCCATTTAAGGCAAAAGCGTGGATGGATTTGACGGATCGAAAAGCTGCTGGAGAATACGTTGACAGCAAAAATATCAAGAAGCATAAAAACGATGTTTTCCGCCTGACGGAATTGATTGATCCCACGGTCAAGATTACGGCTCCCCAAGGCGTTTATACAGATGTTCAAGAATTCGTGCAGCGGATGCAAAACGAAAGCGTGGACATTAAGCAATTGGGGCTGGTAGGGAGAACGAAAGATCAGATTTTGGATGAACTAAAAGATTTGTATATAGCACAGTGACTATAGAGCCATTTCAGGTGTCATGCAGAGATGCAATGAACTGAGATGGCTCTTTTCTTTTGAATAAAGGCTCATTGAAGCTAAGGCAACACCGCACAATTCCCGCCTGACGGCTTAAGCGCCGCTCCGGCGGCTGCGGTACGGCATCTGCGTTGCCAAAATGCTCGATAAGACATCCAGTATTATCTGCGCTTTTGGCTTAGCATCTACCGCACCTCGCTCGCCGTATCGGCACTTAGAATTATGCGGTATTGCCCTAAATCAATCGCGAAAAGGTTCTGCTGACGAGACTTCAGAAGCAATGGTGAGTGCCGGACAAGGAGAGTGTTCAACTTGGGAGACTTCTTCGCGAATGAAAAAAGTTGGCCGGGAATTTTTGAAGGCGTTTGTTTCGAACAATATTACTATCGGTAGAGAACGACCGTGACTGATGCAGAAATATTATACAATTCAGTGTGAAATGATGGTGCAGGAACTGATGTGCAAACTCGTATTGTGAAAATTGTACAGTCCTACGTAAATAACGGCGTGAGCAGACCCAAAATGGCAAGTAAATAGCGATAAAGCGATAGTGGGTGTAATTTAGGGTACTTTTTACAACACATAGTCAAACCTACCGCCATCAAGAATCCCCGCAACTAAATTGCAGAACAGGCAACGAATAAAAATTGAGCATATAACTTATTTGATGGATGCGACCAATAAAGAACTCAGCCACATTTTGTGAGAAATGCATTACATCATCTGCTTCTTTTAGAGCCTTTACGATGGGCTAAAGGGCATCAGTGCCTTTCTTCATTGGGTGATAGCTTCAATTGTGAACTTTTTGTAAATTTAGCACCTTCGAGGTGTGCTTTTATCCGAAATTTACATCTCTTATAGTATAGAAGGCCAAAAACCTTCTAACAAGAGAATAGCGTCCTCTGCAGTACCGCTTTGGGGAAGCAGCGCCAGGATCGGAGAGGGAGCGTGCCAAGAAGCGAGGAAACATACTGTACCCCGGCAACGGGGTGCAGGGCACAGCGCCGGGAAGGGTTGCCTGTCTGGAATGGCAGAGGGAGAGAAACGCAACAGCTATAACGACAGATCGTGCCGTGGAGGAACCATCTTCCACGGCATTTTTGTGCCGTTATAGAAAGGCAACCCCGTACAATTCCTCCCTGCAGCTTTTGGAATTATGCGGAGATGTTTAAAGTGTACATTTCACACTGAGTTCGAGAACGAGTACAATGAAACCAGAAGAGATCCAAGCCACACGGAAATGCAGCAGAAGGGATGATTGTTATGGCACTCAAGGAAGGCTACAAGGAAATCAAGGTGCGTTTGCCCATGCAGGAACTCGAAGTGTTGAATGCAAAAGTCGCGCATAGTCGAATGACTAGAGAAAAATATATTCGCTGTCTGATTGCGGAGAAACCGCCGATCGAATATCCTCCGGTGGATTACAGACTGATCATTCGGCGTGTGGAGGAGCTGCAGGACACGCTGGAGTGCCTCCTGCAAGAAGACCCGGAAAAACGTGAACGGGCCCAAATGAGCCTTGCACTGGAGAATGTATCGCATACAGCAGACATGCTTCGCCGCGTAATGTTGTTGTAAGGAAAAGAGAAATGGAAGACTATCTTGGGACCTATAAAAACCGGCCGCGTACCGTGGTGTTCTATGGCCGCGTTTCAACCGAACATGAGCAACAGATCTCTGCACTGGAAAACCAGATGGAATGGTATGCAAACCTTGCAGAACGCAACCCGAACTGGACCGTGGTGGCGCAGTATATTGACGAGGGCATCACCGGTACACAGATGAAGAAACGCCCCTCGTTTATGCAGATGATGGACCACGCCCGGCAGCGTCAATTTGATCTGATCGTGACCCGTGAGCTGTCGAGATTTGCCCGCAACACGGTGGATGCACTGAAAGCTACGCGCGAACTGAAGCAGTATGGCGTTGAAGTTTACTTTGTGAATGACGGCATCTGGACAATGGACGGGGATGGTGAAGTTCGCCTTACGATCATGGCCAGTATCGCGCAGGACGAGAGCCGCAAGACCAGCGAGCGTGTCAAGGCGGGGCAAAAAATCAGCCGTGAAAATGGCGTACTGTACGGTAACGGCAATGTTCTCGGCTATGACCTGGACAAGGTCAATAAAACCTACACCATCAACGAGGAACAGGCCGATACTGTTCGTCGGGTCTATGAGCTGTACGCGAACGGCTATGGTGAAACCGCAGTGGCCAACATGTTGATGGCAGAGGGCCGGAAAGACGGCGGAGGTGGCTGCACATGGACGGCAAGTAAAGTGTCGCGTGTGCTGCGAAAACCCGTTTACAAGGGCTATAAGGCCTATAACCAGTCACATGTGAAGGATTACCTGAGCCAGGAGCGCATTTACCACAGTGAACGCGATTATTCCCTTGTCAAGGGGGATTTTCCGCCGATCGTCTCGGAGAAGCTGTGGGACACCTGCTTTGCGATCCGAAAGGACCGTGCTGCTCACAATGTGGATAAAGAGGGACGGACATACGGGTTTGGTACAAGCTTTCCGCAAAACAAGTGGGCGAAGGTGCTCTACTGTGAATGCGGTGCCAGATACCAGTGTGAAGGGCATGACAAGAGGCGCAATGGCAGAAGTGATGTCCGTCTTATGTGCTCTGCTACCAAAAAACTCAGCAAAAGGGTCCGGGACGAAAAGGGCTTTGGCGTGCCGTGCCCGCTGCCCTATACCTGGGACTGGAAAATGGAAATGATCGCAAAAAAGATGTATCAGACCATTTGGGTAACGCACAACGATGATCTGCGTAAGCTGGGCGAGGAATTGAATGAGTACCTGCGGAACAATACAGAATCACCAGAGGTAATCTCACTGAAAAAGCAACTGGAGGATCTGAACGGTGAGATGGACAAACTGGTGCAGGGGCGTGCACAGAGCAGGATATCTCTTGCAGAGTTCATGAAAATGAGCACGCAGGTGAACGAAAAAGTCATGGCAACGGAGAAAGCACTGCAGGAGGCTGAACAGCAAAACAGTGCAGAAGAACAGTTGGATCTGGAAAAGCTGGAAGCATCCCTCTGCGATTCTGCAGACTTTTCAGGCGGAGAGATCAACGAGTACTTTCTGGATGTGTATGTGCGGCGCATCATCAAAAGCGGTGAACGGTACATATGGCTGCTCTCACTCACGGAAAAAATCAAACCAAAACCGCCAGAGACCAAGGAAAAAACCCGCATTCAGCAGATCAGGACCTACAAGGCTGGTGAATTGGTCAACCCTGAGACCACACCGGACATTGTGGAACAGAAGAAAGGGGAGAACCCTTATGAGGTCCCGCCTATGAGGACTCACGGCTTTCTGCTGCAGGAGGGCGATGCCAAGAGACGCCGTCATCTGGATTACCGCTATGAGGACTGCCAGTCATTGCATATGAGCTTTCTGGCAGAACCCATTCCGCTTGCAAGGGAGATCATCGATTTTGAAGAGGCAAGCGATTGGCAGAGGAAGGCCGGCGTCAAGCTGCATCCGGCGCGGTGGCGGGATATAAGCGTAGAGATATATCTCGTCTAAGCAGTTCAGAAAAACATCTACTTGTACATTTTTGGAATCGTAAACAATGCGGTATACTGGAAGCGCAAGGAGGGATAATCAGTGAGTTATTCGGATGAAACACTCAGGCGTCCGCGCAAGGTAGCCTTCTACGGGCGCGTTTCCACGGAGCTGGAAGCACAGACGGCAGCGCTTAAAAGCCAGATGGAATGGTATCATAAGCTGGCAGCGCAGTACCCGAACTGGTCAGTTGTGAATCAGTATGCGGACGATGGCGTGACCGGAACCGTGAAAGAGGTACGCCGGGCTTTCATGAAGATGCTGTACGATGCCAAAGAGGGCAAGTTTGATCTGATCGTGACGCGGGAGGTCTCGCGGTTTGCCCGCAATACCGTAGATACGGTGGAAACGGTGCGAGAGCTGCGGCAGTGCGGTGTCGAAGTGTATTTCGTCATGGAAGATATCTGGACGATGGAAAATGACGGAGAACTTCGTCTGTCGATCCTGGCTTGCTTGGCACAGGAAGAGAGTCGGAAAATCAGCGAGCGGTCCAGAGCGGGGCAGCAGGTAAAAAGAGAACGAGGTGAACCGTCAGCACACAATGCGTCGTTTGGCTATGTTTACGATAGGCAGCATAAGACCCTTGCTATTGAGGCGGACAAGGTCGAAGCTGTACGGAAGATATTTGAAATGTACGCGGATGGTATAAGCTGTTCGATCATAGCGGATGAGCTGAATATGCAGGGGATTCGGAATAAAGATGGCTCCGATAGCTGGACAACTATGCAAGTTCGCGGGATTATAAAAAATCCGATTTACAAGGGCTATATGTACCGCAGGGTAGTCAGCTGCACGGACTATCTTACCCACAAATCAGTCAGCATCCCGGAAGAGGAGCGGGAGTATGTCAAGGGAAATTTCCCGCCCATTGTATCGGAAGAGCTGTGGGAAAAATGCAGAAGGCGCAGAGCAAGCTGCGGACCGCGAAAACAAGGACCGGCAGCGCAGACATACTGGAATGCAGGAACAGCGCCGGGAGATAAATGGGCTTGCCGCCTGTTCTGCAGCTGCGGAACCGGAATGTATCGACAATTTAAGACACCCAACAGCATACGCTATGGGTGCCGGCGCGCAAACCCGCAGGCAGGTGCTGAGATGGGGATGAAGTGCAGAACCAACACAGTACATAGCTGGGTGTTGGAGAAAATGGCAGAAAAGGTCTTTGCGGCAGCATGGTCAGAGTACCGGGAAGAAATACGTGAGGGTTGCCGCGAACTATGCCGTCAACAAACTTACAGCAGGGAGTCGCAGGACAAGATACGTCAATGCAAAAAACGGATGGCGAAGATCTTGAAGGACGTGGCCGAGCTGGAGAGCGCAAAAGAAGAAGGCCTTGTAGTAGAACGAGCCTACAAAGCCTTGCGCAGAAGCTATGACACAAAAATCAGTCAGGAGAAGGCACTGCTGGCGAGACTTCAGGAGCGATGGCAAGTGCCGGAGATGGGGGATGTGTTCACCTGGAATGACCTCTTCCCGGATGAAAAAGTCAGTTGGGAATTTCTGGACGCATTTGTCCCGCGCATCATTTCCATTGACGGAGAACGATTTATATGGGAGTTGCAACTGATGCAGAACCATTGTACCGTTCAGTGTGAGAGGGAAGGTGCGGGGGCTGATGCGCAAATTCGTGTAGGCAAAATTGTGCAGGAACCCCCAGAATAATGGAAGCGGGGATGAAATAGAATGACACAAAAATAGCGGTAATAAGCGATATTTTAGGGTACTTTTTGCGGTAGGAATTTTGGCAGGCCGCCATCAAGAACCCCCACAAGTGATTTTTGCAAGGCTCTGGCATAAGGCCAATGGTCTTACGCATTTTCATACAAAATAGGGGCTGTTAGTGCAACAGCCCCTAAAAGGTTAATAATGAAAAGGCCGTTTACGTATCCATATCCTCAAACGCATCCAGCCCCTTCTTTGCCTCGGCTTTGGTGTCGCCGTGCCTGACGAAGCACATGGTCACAAAGCTCAGGGCTACAAACAGGGCGGCGTAGGGGAACAGTACGCGGTAGTCGATGGCTCGCATCAGGGAGCCGGCCACGATGGGCGTGACGACCTGCGCGGCCATCGAGAAGGTGTAGTAATATCCGGTGAACTTGCCGATGTCGCTGCCGCGGCACATTTCCACCACCATGGGCAGCGAGTTCACGTTGATGGCGGCCCACGCCAGGCCCACCAGCGCAAACACCACGTACATGATGGGCTGGATCGAGGTGTACATCGTGGTCAGCAGGTAACCCAGAATAAAGCAGGTGGCCAGCAGCACGATACCGCACTGGATCGTGCGCTTGCGGCCAATTTTGGCGGCCAGCGTACCGATGGGAATGTACGAGACGATTGCGCCCGCCGTGGCGACCAGCAGGCAGGTGGACGCACCGCCCAGGCCCTCGCCCATGACAGCCTCTACATACTTGGTAAACCACGTTGTAACGCCGTTATAGCCGATAAACCACAGTGAGATTGAGACCAGCAAAAACGCCAGGCTGCGCTTGACCGGGGTCGGCAAAACCTCGTGACCTGCGCCGTCGTCGGTGGCAAGGTTCCACTCGGGGTGGGCGGCCTCCAGCTTCTGGTTTGCTTCCTCAAGCTTCGGCTCCTTGATGGTCAGGTACAAAACGACAACAGCCACGACCATGATCATCGAGACGATGAAGAACAACGGGCGGTAGCTGACGTGTTCCACGCCCTTCGTTTTGGACGCCGGGTACAGCACGGCGGCCAGCCCCAGGTACAGGATGCCGCCGACCGCGCCCATCAGGTTGATGATGGCGTTTGCGCGGCTGCGCAGCGGCTTGGGGGTGACGTCGGGCATCAGGGCCACAGCGGGGGAGCGGTAGGTGCCCATGGCCACCAGCAGCAGGCCCAGCACCACGATAAACAGCACTAACGTTCCGGTGTTGGGGTTGGCGGCATAGCGGTCGTCCAGCAGCGGGATGAGGTTCATCAAAATGGCCGCCGCCGTAGTGCCGCCCACGATAAAGGGCATACGCCGCCCGATGCGTGTGTGTGTTCTATCGGACAGCGCCCCAAAGAACGGCAGCAAAAACAGCGCCAACACGTTATCTGCGGCCATGATGGCCCCGGCGAACGTCTCGTTCAATTTAAAGGTATCGGTCAAAATCAGGGTCATTACGCTGTCGTACATCTGCCAGAATGTGCAGATCGACAAAAATGCAAGACCCACCAGAATGGTGCGGCGGTTGTTCAGCTTCACGGCGATTCTCCTTACTTTTGGGGGACAATAAAACTCAGAGTAGCTATATTGTAGCATTGCTTGTGCGCTTTGTCTACAATTATCTAATGAATGCAATAAAATTTGCTAAAAATTGACGAATTTTAAACACAGCTTTTGCTCTGCGGCATCATACTTTGGAACGATTTACATTTTTTGTGAAGTACGGGATAATACCTGCAACACGAAGGGCTTGCGGTGCGATGACAGGTGGCTTGACCTGAATCCGCATCTTCTATATAGAAAAATAACGGCGCATCACCTGATCAGGGTGGTGCGCCGTTGGTGTATTCGGGCGATTTTAGTGCTATTTCAAAATTTGCACACTTTCCTCTATTATACAATCGCATCCTCTACCACATCCGCCAGCTGGCGGGGATCCAGCTGGCAGGTGGTGCAAGCGGCGGCCAGCGTCTCCACAAGCTGCTGGTTGAGCGATACATCTGCGATAAAGCGCACTTTTTGCCACTGCCCGGCCAAAAGCTGCAGCGCGGCAATGCCAAAGGTCGTATAGCAGCCTGTTCCCGGTATGGAAAGTTGTTGACGAACGACACGATAGATATACACGATTCTCACCCAATTTTATTATGTTACATCACAAAACGCATTGACAATAAATGGAAATTGCTGTAAAATACATATATGGTTTATGTGGCTTTTCTCGTGGTGCTTCTACCAATATATCACAGCCCCATGTGCAAAGTACACAACCAATGCTAGAAATTTTGGCGGCGTAAAATGTACGGCTGCTTTTACTTCTTCCGGCAAAAGTGGGGAATGATGGGGGAGATAGAAACTTATGTCCGAATATCGATTACGCGTGGCCGAAGCGATCGTTGCAGCACGAGAGAGCGTAGATGTCTCTCAGCGTGAATTGGCAGACCGCCTTGGCCGTGACAAGCGAACGATCCAAAAGTGGGAAAAGGGCGAAATGAAGATCGCCTTAGAGGATTTCCTCGAAATTTTCGAGGCACTAAAAGTCCAGGTGGAGCCGTACTCAAAATGGATACGCCACCCGGAGCTTTTCCCCAACGGATTGGCGGACGTCCGTGGATTTGCCACGGACAAAAAGCGCGGCGCCCTGGCCGACTTTTACAAACACCAGGCCTCGCCCCTGGAAGTCGAGCAGGAATATTACTTCCTGTTTGCGGATCACGGCAGTGATTACCACGGTATGTACCAGCAGTGGATGGCCAATCTGATGACCCCGCTGCGGGACCGCAGGCGCATCTGTGCCCAAGTCATTGACAACTATACCGAAGCGCAGGCTACCGGCACGATCGCCGACCCCGATGCACCTCAGCCAAATATGGAAGTGTTGAAAGCCTGCTACGAGGCCAGCTTTCAGAGCGTTCAGCAGGGCGAGAACGCCTACACGATGCTGAGCCTGGACCTGCATAAATAAGGAATAAACCCACCGTCCCCTGCGTACACTCTGCGCAGGGGGCGTTTTGTATGGCTGTGTTGGTGCAAAAATTCAAGGCCCGGGCGGCGGCGCTGCCCACGTTCGATGTGCCGTTCCTGATTATATTGCTGGCACTGCTCAGTTATGGGCTGATCATGCTGTTTTCGGCCGGATATGCGGTGGCACTGTACCGCCGCGGCGACGCCTACACCTACATCCGGCCGCAGCTGTTGTTTGCGGCGCTGGGCGTGGCGGCCATGTACGCGGCCAGCCTGGTGGACTACCACATTTGGCACAAGCTGGCCTGGCCGATGCTGGGTCTGTCGCTGGTTTTGCTCACGGTAGTGCTGTTTATGCCGGAGTACAACGGCTGCAAGCGGTGGATCGTGCTGCCGGGGCTGGGTACCTTGCAGCCCAGCGAGATCGCAAAATTCTCGGTGGTGCTGGTGTTTTCCCACATCATATCGCTGAATCATGACAGGATGAAAACCTTCTCCACCGGCGTGCTGCCCTTCGCGCTGATTCTCGGCACGGTCACGGTGCTGATGCTGTTGGAGCCGCACCTGTCCGGCACGCTGCTGATTTTGTCCATCGGCGCGGTGCTTATGTTTGTGGGTGGGACCGGGCTGCAGTGGTTCGGCCTGGCGGGAGGCCTGGGCGTGGCGGCCATCGCGGCGGCGGTGGCGGCCCTGCCGGAGCTGGTTCCCTACGCCACCGACCGCCTGGCCAGCTGGCGGGATCCCTTCGCCGACCCACTGGGGGAGGGACATCAGACGATCCAGAGCCTGTACGCCATCGCGTCCGGTGGGCTGGCCGGGCTGGGGCTGGGCAACAGCCGCCAGAAATATTTGTACGTACCCGAGCCGCAGAACGATTTCATCTTCTCGATCCTGTGCGAGGAGTTGGGCTTTTTCGGCGCGGCACTGGCGGTAGCGCTGTTTTTGCTGCTGTTGCTGCGCGGTATGTCCATTGCGGTGCGGGCGCGGGATAAGTTTGGCGCGCTGCTGACGGTGGGCTTTGTGGTGCAGGTCATTTTGCAGGCCATTTTGAACATTGCGGTCGTGACGAACACGATACCGAATACGGGTATCAGCCTGCCGTTTTTTTCCTCCGGCGGTACCAGCTTGCTGATGCTGCTGGGAGAAATGGGCATTGTGCTGTCCGTATCCCGGCAGACGGATATGGTGTCATAGTTTTTTCACAGTCCCACGGTTGAAACCGGGGGACTTTTGTTTTATAATAGAATAGATTTTTTATCGGAAAGAGGTGCCCCATGGCGGACACGAAACAACAAAAACCACCTTTTCCCCTGCGGGCACTGGCGGCATTTGCCGTTACGCTGGCGGCGCTGTTTGTGCTGTTGCTGGCGGCCTACGCCCTGCCGGGGGATCGGGTGCGGGACCACGTCTACGAATCCGCGCAGACCATCGCAGGTGAGGGGCTGTACCCTGAATATTTCGGCTTCAAGCTGTTCCAGATGGACAATTATACCGACACCATCATGCTGACCGAGGCCGCTGCCGCCGACGAGGCCCCGCCGCTGAGAGCCATGATGACGAACACGGCCTACAACGTCGATAACTTTGAGACGCTGGCCGACGACCTGCAATGGTACATAGAAAAGGATTGGGCCGCCGGGGCGCAGCGCACCGACGCACCGGAGCTGAAGCCCTTCTCCTACGCGCGGTACTGGCACGGGTATCTCATTTGGCTGCGACCGCTGCTGCTGGTCACGACCATTACCGGCGTGCGGGTCGTGCAGTATGTGGTGCTGGCGGCGCTGTTTGCGGCGGTGGTGTGGCTGCTGCGCCGCCGCTGCGGGCTGCGGGCGGCCTTCTGGTTTGTCGTCAGCCAGCTGCTGGTCACGGTGTTCTGGGTGCCGCATCAGGTGCAGTATTTCACCTGCTTTGCCGCCGCCTATGCTGGCTGCGTCTGGGTGCTGGCCAAGCCCCGCCGCAGTGACAGCGTCTGCCTGGCCTTGCTGGTTTTGGGCGTTGTGACGGCCTTCTGCGACCTGCTCGTCACGCCGATCCTGACGCTCGGCCTGCCGCTGGTCTGCTGGCTGCTGCAGCCCCAGCAGCGGCTGCGGGCAGGTGTGCCCCAGTGCGGCATTGTGGTGGGCGGAAGCCTTTCATGGGGCGTCGGGTATCTGCTGTGCTGGGCGTCCAAATGGGTGTTGGCCGGGCTTGTGACCGGGCAGAACGTCATTGCCGACGCGCTGCACCAGGTGGGCGTGCGCACCGCCGCCGACAGCTGGCACGGTATGGAATTGACATGGGGTAATATAATACGTTTTGTACATGAAACATTGGCGGAAAAGCACCTGTTCTGGCCGCTGGTCCTTGTGGCGGTGCTGCTGGCGGCGCTGTTTGTGGCAAGCATCCGGGATAAGCAGCAGCTTGTCCGGGCGCTGCCGCTGCTGCTCTGCACACTGATGACCCCGGCGTGGTTCATCGTGCTGCGCACCCACAGCATCCAGCACGGTTGGTTCACCTGGCGTGCGCTGGGCCTGACCATATTTGCCGGGGCGGCATTTTTGTATTATTGTTGTGATATTCGTGCCGCAGGGCGGCGTATTTTGCATAGGGGAAAGTAAACAACTATGAACGAAGTAGAAACCAAAAAAGAAGAACAAACCACCGAACAGCCAAAGCCCAACTTCTGGCGCCGCTTGCCGAGGGCCGGGCGCATCGCCATAATTGCGGCAGCGGTCGTGGCGGTGCTGGCGGCCGTGGCCGGGCTGTACATCAACGGCAAGCTCGACCTGCTGCGCTACAACGACGGCAGCGTGGAGGAAATGGGCGATATTGACGCGGGCGAGGACCAGGACCTGGACGGCACCGGCCTGGCCCACACCGAAAAAGAGATGACGATGCCCGAGGGCAGCCCTTTCTCTGACGACAACGTGCTGAACATCCTGCTCATTGGTACCGACGAACGCACCGAGGCCGTCAACGATGCCGATGCCTTCACCCACCTGAACCAGCTGGACGGCACCGAGGATACGACCGAGTTCAGCGATGATGCCCGTGCTGACAGCATGATTTTGGTTTCGCTGGACATCAAGGATCATATCATCCGCCTTGTCTCCATCGAACGCGGCACCGGCGTACCGATTTTGCTGGATGGCTACGAGGACCAATACGACTGGATCACCCACACCTTCCGCTACGGTGGCCCCAAGCTGACGATGAAAACCGTCGAGGACTGCTTCAACGTCCAGGTCGACCACTATGTTCGCGTCAATTTCAACTCCTTTGTCCAGATCGTGAATGCCGTCGGCGGCGTCGATATCGACATCACCGAACAGGAGGCCAAGGCGCTGAACTGGGAGGTCCCCTCCAACTCGATGCTTATTGTCAACCACGTTGACCCGGGCCTCAACCACTTTGACGGCTACACGGCGCTGCAATACGCACGTCTGCGCAAGATCGACAACGACTGGAAGCGCGTCGAGCGTCAGCGCACCGTCATCCAGGCTGTGCTGGACCAGGTGAAAAACGCCAGCGTCGTGGAGCTGGACAGCCTGCTGAACACCGTGCTGCCGCTGATCCAGACGAACTTTACCAAGTCCGAGATCGCCGCTCTGCTTGTGCAGCTGCCGGGCTTTTTGGGCTGCGATGTGCAGCAGATGTCGATGCCTTTGCAAGGCACCTACGGCATCCGCACCGGTATGGACAACCGCCTGATGTACGACCCTGACTGGGTCGTGAACATCAAGGCCTTGCAGGACTTTTTGTACAACGATAAGACCGCCGAGGAAGTCGTTGCCGCCACGCCGGAGACCGCCGCCGCCGAGGCTGCGGGCGAGCTGGTCATTGCCACCCGGGAGACTGCCGACGTGACCGACCCGGTAGAGGAGTACAATGCCAAAAACTTGCATCGCTTCGACATGACCTACCCGTTGGATGCGTCGGACTTCGGAAAGGACGACTACCGCGTCTACGTGGCCGACACCGACAACCTGCGCGGGAGCGAGCTGCGCGGCGCACTGATCGAGCGGCTGCACACTTCCGGTGTGCGGGTCGTGGCCGTGCCCGATGGCGCGGCTGCCGGCGTGCTGTTGGACAACTACCTGCAGACCGGCAATACCGAGAACCTGGACGGCTACCTGGCTGTGCTGCCCGCCGCCGACCGTGACAGTGCCCGCACCCTGTGGGAGAGCATCTACCGCAGCTACCCCGGCGTGTTCCACGCGGCGGGCCTGGGGGCTGACGCCCGCAGCGCCACCGTGGGCAAAGCGCTGTCCGTGCTGGCGAACGCAAGCTACAACTACCCCGAAACCGAGATCGCCGAGGCGGTAAAAGCTCTGCGCAGCGGCACGACCGCCGACGCCGTGTATTGGTTCAAGTCCGCCATGGCCAGCTACCCGCGCCAGATGGAGCGGTTCTTCGGCGACCGTTACGCCGCCGCGGCCCGCCTGTACTACGCCATGCAGGGCACACTGAACGTGGCTGACGACAGCGAACTGCCGCTCTACGACGCTAAACAGCTGCTGAAAACCTATAAGAATGATGCGATTCTAATCTTCACCGACGAAGCCAGCGCTGTGCAGACCGAGGGCGGCCTGGCCGCTGAACTGCAGGCCCAGCTGGACAAGCAGAAGTATGACGAGGGCGAGGATCACGACATGGTCTGCGCCATCGCCACGGTCTACGGCACGTGGAGCAACGCTGGGAACTTTACCCCCGACGACGCCGAGACTGCCTGGGACGCCGACAGCCTGACCGAATATCTGGGCAGCGATGCGCTGCGCGGCAAGGATATGGTGCTGGCGCTGGACGGCGAGGACAGCCCCTACCTGACCCGCCAATGCCTGTTAAAGGACGCCGGTGCCCCGGTGGGGGAGTTAGTGCAAAAACTGTTTGTACTCGATAAAAACAACATGGCTTCGCCGGAAACAGCGCAGGCAGAATAAACACCGCAAGAAAATTTGCAAAAGGGTGTTGACAAACGCACCGGCTTGTGGTATAAATGCTTTAAACCAATGAAGCGAAAGTAAAGCTCACAGCGCAGTCACAGAGAGTCCCCGATGCTGGGAAGGGGATACAGAGCGGGTAAGCATAATGGTTCGCGGAGGGCATGGGGAAAGGGGCCTCGCTCCCAGTATCCAGCGCCGGGTGCTCCCGTTATAGAGCAGGGGAATGTTGGTTCCCTACGGAGTGGCCGTGTTTTTATACTATGCACGGCAAGCAAGGTGGCACCACAGATTTGTTTTATCTGCCCTTGCACAGGAGAAATTCTGTGCAAGGGCAGTTTTGTTTTTCAACTTTGAGGGGAGAGGGAAACATGAAGATAGACCTGATGAAAGAGCGATGGCAAGCCTGAATTTGTAAAATAAGTCCGCAGACCTATTCGCCCTCAGGTGGTCAATGACCGCCCCTACAACTACAACATTACCTGTTTTACAAATAAAGGAGAGTTTACCATGAAAAAGTTCGTTGCTGTTCTGTCCGCTGCCGCTATGATGACCAGCCTGGCCGCCTGTGGTTCCACCGCTGATACCACCTCCACCGCCGCTTCCTCCTCCGCCGCCGTCTCCACCGAGAGCACCGCCGCTGAAGCCACTACCGACGCCAAGAGCTACAAGATCGCCGTGGTGCAGCAGCTCGACCACGCCAGCCTGGACGAGATCCGCACCGCCGTCGAGGCCGAGCTGGACGCCAAGGCCGCCGAGAAGGGCATCACCATTGAGTACAAGGACTTCAACGGCCAGAACGACGCCACGACGCTGAACCAGATCGGCACCCAGGTCGTCTCTGACGGCTACGACGCCATCATCCCCATTGCAACGCTGGCCGCCCAGTGCATGGCCACCGCTGCTGAGAGCACCAAGACCCCGGTCATCTACGCCGCCATCTCTGACCCCGCCGCCGCGGATCTGACCGATATCGACTACGTCACCGGCACTTCCGACGCGCTGAACACCCAGTCCATCATGGATATGATGTTTGCCGTCCAGCCTGACATCCAGACCGTCGGCCTGCTCTACTCCAACTCTGAAGCCAACTCCACGACCCCCATTGCCGAAGCCAAGGCTTACCTCGATGCCAAGGGCATTGCCTACGTCGAAAAGACCGGCAACACCAACGATGAGATCATGACCGCCGCGTCCAGCATGGTGGGCCAGGTCGACGCCGTCTTTACCCCGACCGATAACGTCGTCATGGCCGCTGCCGCCGCTGTCTCCGAGACACTGACCAAGGGCGGCATCCCATTCTATACCGGTGCGGACAGCTTCGTCACGGCCGGCGCGTTCGCCACCTGCGGCGTCAACTACACCGAGCTTGGCACCTACACCGCCGACATGGCCCTCGATATCCTCGAGACCGGCACCGTGCCTGAATACCACGTCATGGACGGCGGCATCATCACCGTCAACACCGAGGCCGCCGACGCCCTGGGCATCGATTACAGCGCCTTCAACGATCTGGCCGGTCAGGTCGTCGAAGTGACCACGGCGGAATAAACCCTCCGGGAAGAGACCGTAGGGGCGCATTCTATATGCGCCCGGGATGCCTGCGCAGCCGCAGCGTCCCGCGGGCGGATATGGAATCCGCACCTACATTGTTGTATAATAGACTGTACCATTACTTTTAGAGAGGAAGTTACCCCATGTTCACCCTTGCCACTGTGCTTAGCGCGTTGGAGCTGGGCTTTATCTACGCGCTGGTTGCCCTGGCGCTGTTCCTCAGCTTCCGCGTGCTGAACATCGCCGATATGACCACCGACGGCGCATTCACCCTGGGCTGCGCTGTTTCGGCCACCGCCGCGGTGGCGGGCCATCCGTTCCTGGGTCTGCCGCTGGCGCTGCTGGCCGGTGCGGCGGCCGGATTCGTCACGGCGTTTCTGCAAACGCGGCTGGCGGTGCCGTCCATTCTGGCGGGCATCATCACCAACACAGGGCTGTACACCGTCAACCTGGCGGTCATGGGATTTTCTTCCAACGTACCTATGTTGAAAACAACCACGATCTTCACCGTGGCGCAGAGCATCCTCGGCGAGAATGCACCCTATAAGTTGCTGGTGGCGGCCCTTGTCACAGTTGTGGTCTGCGTGCTGCTCATCCTGTTCCTCGGCACTCGGATGGGTCTGTCCATCCGTGCCACCGGCGACAACCCGGATATGGTCCGCGCATCCTCCATCAACACGGCGTTCACCATCACGGTAGGTCTCTGCATCTCCAACGCCATGACCGCCCTGTCCGGCGCGGTGCTGGCCCAGTACCAGCGCTCGGCGGATATCAACCTCGGTACCGGCATGGTCGTCATCGGCCTGGCGTCCCTCATCATCGGCGAGACGCTGTTTGGCCGCAGCGGTATGTGGGTCAAGGCTGTGGCCGCCGTTATCGGCAGCGTTATCTACCGTTTCATCATTGCGCTGGCCCTGCGTGCCAACGTCCCGTCAGAGTGTCTGAAACTGATTTCCGCCGTCATCGTGGCGCTGGCCATCGCTGCGCCCGCCATCCGGTCCAAGGCGGCTTTCCGCCGCCGCCGTGCCAACGCCGAGAAAGAAGGTGCCCGCCATGCTTGAACTGAAAAACATCGGCAAAACGTTCAACCCCGGCACCGTCAATGAGAAGATCGCGCTGGAAGGCGTGAACCTTCACCTCGACGACGGTGACTTTGCCACCATCGTCGGCTCCAACGGCGCGGGCAAATCCACGCTGTTCAACGCCATTGCGGGCGAGTTCATCGCCGACACCGGCACCATCACGCTGGCGGGCAAAGATATCACCTTTTTGCCAGACTACAAGCGCTCCAAGGCCATCGGCCGGATGTTCCAGGACCCGCTGCGCGGCACGGCCCCGCATATGACCATTGAGGAAAATCTTGCGCTGGCCTTCCTGCGGGCATCGGGGCACACGTCGCCCTTCTCCCGCATCACGAAGAAGGATCGCGACCTCTTTGCGGAAAAACTCTCCGAGCTGGGCCTCGGCCTGGAGGACCGGATGAAGCAGCCGGTGGGCCTGCTGTCCGGCGGCCAGCGCCAGGCATTGACCCTGCTGATGGCCACGCTGGTCACGCCGAAACTGCTGCTGCTGGACGAGCACACCGCCGCCCTGGATCCCGCCACGGCGGACAAGGTGCTGAAACTGACGAAAAAGATCGTGGCCGAAAACCACCTGACCTGCCTGATGATCACCCACAATATGCACGACGCGCTGACCCTGGGCAACCGTACATTGATGATGGACCATGGCCACATCGTGCTGGACATCGGCGGCGAGGAGCGCGCCCACACCACCGTGGACGGTCTGCTGGACCGCTTTGCCGAGAACGTCGGCCATGCGCTGGATAATGACAGAATTTTGTTAAGTAAAGAGGCATAAAAATACCGCCCTGCACGCAATTTTCGCGCAGGGCGGTTTTTTGTAGGTAAAGGCTTCCCCCGAGGGGAAAGCCTTTTGTGTTCTTACATTGGCGCAATATCAAACCGATAAATCGTCGTGGAGCTGTACGGCTGGTCCGGCAGCAGCGTCGTGTCCGGGAAGTTCGGATGGTTCGGTGCGTCGGGAAAGTCCTCCGTCTCAAAGCAGACGGCGTCCCGGGCGGCGTAGTGTGCGCCGTCCTTGCCATCCGTGACCGGTGCCAGGAAGTTGGCCGAATACAAGTGCATACCGGGCAGGGTGGTCAGTACCTCCATGCGGATGCCGGTCTCGGGGCCGACGGCCCAGGCCGCGTGGCGCAGGCCGCTGTCCCGGATGATGTAGCACTGGTCGTAGCCGCTGCATTCCTTCAGCGGGGCAAAGTCAGCGCCAATGTCCAGACCCAGGGTCTTTTCCTCGGTAAAATCCATCGGCGTGCCCTCCACCGGCAGCTTGCGCCCGGTGGGGATGCTGTACGGGTCGGCCTCAAGATAATAGTCGGCGTCAATGGTCAGGCGGTGGCCCAGGGCGCTGCCGCTGGCGTGGCCATTCAGGTTAAAATAACTGTGATTCGTCATATTGCAGACGGTGGGCGCATCAGTGGTGGCTCCATAGCGGATGACCAGCCCGCTCTTTGCCAGGCTGTACTGGATGGTCAACGTCATGTTGCCGGGAAAGCCGTCGGTGCCCGCGGGGCTGACGGCGGTCATCGTCACGCTGTCGGTCTCACCAGGGGTCAGCTCCACATCAAACATCGAGTGGCTGAACCCGTGCAGGCCGCTGTGCAGGCAGTTCCCGTGCTGATTTGCCGTCACATGGACGATCTCCTCATACAGGGGGAACTGCGCCCCCGCAATGCGGTTGGCAAAGCGGCCCACGGCGGCCCCCATGCTGTCGGTATTCAGCTCGTAGTCGGCGGCAGTGCCGTAGCCCAGCACCACATCCACCGGATTGCCCTTGCGGTCCGGCACGATGATACGATGAATAATGGCGGCATAACTCAGCAGCTGCACCTCGATAAAGTCATTTTTCAGCACGGCCAGCTTGACGGTCTCGCCGGTGGTGGACTTGCCGAAATCACGGATCGAAACAGACATACGGGAACCTCCTTACTTTTCGGTGGCAATACCCTGGGCGGCCAGGTCCTCGCGCACGCTCTCGGCCACGCTGCCGGTGCCGTAGTTCAGCATACGGTTCACGCGGCTGACGGTGGCGCTGGATGCGCCGGTCTCGCGGCGAATTTCGCTGTACACCTTGCCCTGCAACAGGCAGCCGGCCACAGCGTAGCGCTGCTCCATCGTGCGCAGCTCGGTCACGGCGCACAGGTCGTCAAAAAAGCGGATGCACTCATCCAGCGTGTTCAGCCGCAGGATCGCCTCATACAGGGCGGTATTACGTTCATTTTGTTGCATAGCGTAGTGGCGCAGGGGATGCGCCGACCTCTTTCTTTGTAAAATTTGCATTCGTTTCGGGGTCTATCTCTCTACATTCTAGCAAATTTGACCAATTAAGTCAATACACTAAAGCGTGAAAGCATCATAAAATATAAAAAGAATAGCTTGCATTTAACACCAAAATGTTGTATCATAGAAATACCAAAACAGAGGGAGAAAACTATGCCAACAACATTGCTTATCATCTACCGCATCCTTGGCGTTGCGCTTTTTGCACTGGCGGCCGCCGCGATTGTGGAAAAATACCGCACCGTGCGCGGGGCGGCGCTGCTGCCTGCCCGCGTGCTGGAATGCCGCAAGGCAGCCTCCACCAGCCCCAACCGCAGCGCGGGCGGCTACCGCTACTTAGTGGAACTGCACGCCAACGGCCAGCGGTTGGAGCTGGAAACGAACGACTCCTTCTGGTTCAAGCATGACAAGACCGTGGGCAAGGCAATCCAGGTCTGGTACAACCCCAACGCCCGCTGTGTCGAGCGCAAAAGCTGGGAGACGGAGATCTTCTCGGCAGTGCTGGCCGTCATCGGTGCGGCGCTGCTGCTGATACGGTGAGGGCGGAGCATGGAATGGATACTGTATGTGCTGTTGGCGCTGGCCGTGGCGGGGGATATCCTGCTGGCGGTCATTCTGGCAAAGGTACTGCAAAAAAACAACGAAACACAGCAGAAAATTGACACGGCGGACGACTTTGTCCGCGCCATGACCCCGGTGCTGCAAAGCGAGACGGACCTACTGGCCGAGCAGCTGCGCGCCATGCAGGGGGAGAGCGCCCGCACCACCAGCGCCACACTGCGGGATTTCTCCGCCGTGCTGGCCGAGAACCAGCGCCAGAGTGCGGCCACCAATACCGCACGGCTGGAGGCCATCGACCGCGCCGGGGCTGCCCGCCAGAAGGCTGCCAACGACGCCCTGCTGGCCCAGCTGACAATGATGGAAACGCGGTTGAAAAACCTGGAAGATTCCAACGCCGTGCGGATGGACAGCGTGCGCGGCGCAGTGGTGCAGGGCTTGAACACCATCCGCGCCGACAACAACAAAAAGCTGGACGAAATTCGCGGTACCGTCGAAGAAAAGCTGCAGGACACCTTGCAGCAGCGCATCAACGATTCGTTCAAGACGGTCAGCGCCCAGCTGGAACAGGTCTACAAGGGCCTGGGCGAGATGCAGAATTTGGCCGCCGATGTGGGCAGCCTGAAGCAGGTGCTCTCCGGCGTCAAGACCCGCGGCATCCTGGGCGAAGTGCAGCTCGGCGCGATTTTGGAGCAGATTCTGGCCCCCGGCCAGTATGCCTGCAATGTGGCGACCGTGCCGGGCAGTGCCAACCGCGTGGAGTATGCCGTCAAGCTGCCGGGCCAGAGCGGCACGGTCTGGCTGCCCATCGACGCGAAATTCCCCGGCGATACCTACGCCCATTTGCAGGCAGCGCAGGAGCGGGGCGATGCGGCCGCCGTGGCCGCTATGCGCAAGGCACTGAATAACGTCCTGCGCGCCGAGGCAAAGGATATCCATGACAAGTACATCGAGGTACCCTACACCACCAGCTTCGGCATCCTGTTCCTGCCGTTTGAGGGGCTGTATGCCGAGGTCGTCTCCAGCGGTGTGACTGAACTGCTGCAGCGCGAGTATCAGATCACGGTTGCAGGCCCCTCCACCATGGCGGCGCTGCTCAACGCCCTGCAGATGGGCTTCCGCACGCTGGCGATCCAGAAGCGCTCCGGCGAGGTCTGGACGATTCTGGGTGCGGTCAAGACCGAGTTTGAAAAGTTCGGCGCGGGTCTGCAGCAGATGCAGCGCCACCTGAACCAGACCGGCTCCGATCTGGAGGAGCTGATCGGCCCCCGCAGCCGCGCCATCACCCGCAAGCTCGAATCCGTCCAGCAGCTTGACCCGGATACGGCCACAGCGCTATTGGGCATCGAGGAGTAGGGGAGGAGTATCCCTATGGGACTGAGTGCCGTTATTGCTCGGTTCAAACAAACGGCGCCCGGTAGGGGCTGCATATATGCGGCCCGCAACTTTCCCGCAAACGACCGTCTGCCTTCAAGATGAGAGCCGGATATGTCCGGCTCCTACAAATCCATTCCACGCTGTCATTTTTGCCAGAATCCGCCCCCGCAAGGGGGCTTTTTCTATGCCGCTGCCCACTTTACACGGCGGGTGAGCTGTGGTATACTGAATAAGTTATTGAACAGTCAACAACATGCGGCGCTGCCGCACGCCCATAAAGGAGTTACTGCCATGATCCGTATTGTTACTGATTCCGCCGCCGATTTGACCGCGGCGGAGCTGTCCCTCCCCGGCATCTTTGTCGTGCCGCTGTCTGTCACCTTTGCAGACGGCACCACCCAGCTTGATGACGGCACGATGACGAAGGATGAATTTTTCGTCCGTCTGGCAGAGGACAGCAAGCTGCCCCGTACAAGCCAGCCCAGCCCGGCCAGCTTTATGCAGGTGTATGAGGACGCCGCCGCGGCGGGGGATGAGGTTCTTGTGATCACCATCGGCCAGAAGCTGTCCGGCACCTACCAGTGCGCGCATCTGGCCGCCGCCGATGTCGGCCTGCAGGCGCATATCGTAGACTCCGAAGCGGCTTCGCAGGCTGAGGCGCTGCTCGTCCGTGAGGCGGTGCGCCTGCGTGATGAGGAGGGCCTGACGGCGGAGGAGATCGCCGCTGTGCTGGATCAGTTCAAAAAGCGGGTGCGCATCGTCGCCATCGTTGACAGCCTCAAGCACCTGCAGAAGGGCGGACGGCTGCCCGCCGCCGTTGCCATTGTGGGCGGTGCGCTGGGCATCAAGCCGGTGCTGGCCCTGCAGGACGGTGCCATCAAGCTGGTGGACAAGGGCCGCGGCCGCCCCGGTGCGCTGGTCGCCATGTTCAAGCAGCTGGACACGCTCGGCGGTGTTGACCCGCGCTACGGCTATACGCTGCTCTACAGCGATAACAAGCAGCTTATTGCACCGGTACACCATTACATGCACCAGAATCTCCAACTGACCGGCGGCCGTGTGGCCCAGCTTGGCCCCACCATCGGCACCCATGTCGGCCCCGGTGTGGTCGGCGTGGTGTTTGTAGCGAAGGAGTAAACCTGTAAAATAAAAAAAGCAGGGGCGAGCAATGCCCGCCCCTGCAAATTGAGCTTCTCCATTCGGAGAAGCTTTTTTATTTTCCGCTGAAAAACTTATTCAGTGCATACACCCCCAGCACGAGGACGCCGAGGACGAGGAAGATGCCGGCCATACCGGCGCAGAGCATCGAGAGGGTGATGGGAAGAAGTGCGGTTGACATGGGTTGACCTCCTTATACGCAGCTGCTCATAAGGGTCAGGATCAGGCCGCCGGCAATGACCGACGCGATCTGGCCCGAGACGTTGACACTGATCGAGTACATCAGCAGGAAATTCTGGTTGTCCTCAGCCAGGCCCATCTGGTTGACGACACGGCCGCTCATGGGGAACGCGGAAATGCCTGCCGCGCCGATCATCGGGTTGATTTTTTTGCCTTCGGGCAGGAACAAATTCAACAGCTTAGCAAAGAAAACGCCGCCCGCTGTGTCAAAAATAAACGCCACAAGGCCCAATGCCAGAATCAGCAGCGTGTCGGGCTGCACAAACTTGTCTGCGGTCATCTGCCCGGCTACGGTCAGGCCCAGCACGATCGTGATAAGATTTGCCAGCACGTTTTGTGCCGTCTCAGAGAGGGCGTTCAGCACGCCGCACTCCCGGAGCAGGTTGCCGAACATAAGGAAACCGACCAGCGCTACGCTGGCGGGGGCTACCAACCCGGCCAGCATAGTGACCACAATCGGGAACAAAATTTTGGTGATTTTGCTGACATTGCCCTTCTGGTACGGCATCCTGATCAGCCGCTCTTTTTTCGTTGTGCACAGGCGGATGACCGGCGGCTGCACGATGGGCACAAGCGCCATGTAGCTGTACGCCGCGACCATGATGGCACCCAGGTATTTGCTGCCCAGTGTGTTCGCCACGAAGATAGCCGTCGGACCGTCTGCCGCACCGATGACCGCGATGGACGCCGCGTCGGGCAGGTCAAAGAACAGCCCGGCCAGCACCAGCGTGACAAAGATGCCCAGCTGCGCCGCCGCACCGAACAGCATGAGCCACGGCTTTTCCAGCAGCGGGCCGAAGTCGATCATTGCGCCGATGCCGATGAAAAGCAGCAGCGGAAACAGCTCGTTGGACATGCCGGCGTCAAAAAGCGCGTTGATAGGGCCAACGGTTTCGCCCTGTGTGATGGCACCGGACAGCGGCAAGTTGACGAGGATGGCACCGAAGCCCATGGGCAGCAGCAGGCTCGGCTCCATCTTTTTGGCGATGGCAAGGTAGATCAGCAGGCCGCCGATGACCCACATGACCACCATCTGCCAGGTGAGGTTGCCGAGGTTTGCGAACAGCCCGGCAAAGGTTTGGAGAAATTGCATACAGGACCCTCCCGAATCTTGGGCGGCAGGGAGCAAAAAAAGAGACCCCTGCCGCAGAAAAAGTCTGCGGCAAAAGTCTCAGTGTTTCAGTATGCCCCGGGGCCAAAGTCCGTGGTGACGAAGCGATACAACGCGCGGCGGCGCGTCCCTTACTCCCTTTTACCTTGAGTGGATTATAGCATAGGGGCGCGAAAAATGCAAGGGGAATTTGCTCAATATACCGAAAAATACCCCACATGCTCGGGCTCGTTGTCCTCGACCAGCACCGTGAAGCCGCCGGGGTTGACCTCGGTGTTCTTGCCGAAGGCCTCCTCGGCGAGGAGGTGCGGTCCGCGGTTCAGGATGATCTCTGCCGTCTGGGTCTTGCCGACGCGGCGGTAGTGCAGCACATCCCCCTCGGCGCGGACGATCTCCAGCCGCCCGCCGTCGAAGGCGTCACAGCTGCGGCGCAGGGCGGCCAGCGTCTTGATGGGGCCGCGCAGCCGCTGCTCAGTGGAGTTCCAGTCAAAGAATGCACGGTTGAAGGGGTCGCGGTAGCCCTGCATGGCGATCTCGTCGCCGTAGTAGACGCAGGGTACGCCGGGCAGCGTGAAGATCATCGCATACCCCAACAGAAGTTTGCGCACAGCATCGTCCATTTTGTCGGCAGGGATGCAGCGCTTGCTCTGCCAGCAGCGGTCGCGGCCGTTGCAGGGCTCGCCCGCAATGGCGGTGATGGCGCGCTCGGTGTCGTGGGTGGACAGGAAATTCATGGCACAGTCCAGCGCCGGGGCAGGATAGTTCTCGCAAATCTGCATCAGGGCATCGGCCACAGCGGCCACGTCGCCGCCGTGCAGGTAGTCCAGCGCCGCATTGCGGAAGGGATAGTTCATCACGGCGTCCAGCCCGCGCCCGCGCAGGTAGGTACGGCGCTGGCCGAAGGCTTCCTTCGTGGTCGCGTCCTCCCACACTTCGCCCAGAAGCAGCTTGTCGTCGCCGTGGGATTTGACGGCAGTGCGGATTTTTTCAATGAAATCATCGGGCAGCTCGTCGGCCACATCCAGCCGGAAGCCCGACGCGCCCAGGTTCAGCCAAGTGTCGATGACGCCGCCCTTGCCGCAGATAAAATCTACATAGGAGGGCGAATCCTCCTGCACCTCTGGCAGTGTCTCAAAGCCCCACCAGCTGCGGTAGCCGCAGGGATAGCCCGAGTCAAAGTCGTACCAGCTGCGGTAAGGCGAGTTGCGGTCGCGGTACGCGCCGCCCGGGCCGTAGCGGCCCTCGCGGTTGAAGTAGCGGGAGTCTGACCCCGTGTGGCTGAACACGCCGTCCAAAATAATGCGGATGCCCTCCCGGGCGGCTGCCAGGCAGAGGGCGCTGAACTCCTCGTTCGTGCCCAGCAGCGGGTCAGCTTTCAGGTAGTCGGCCGTGTTGTAGCGGTGGTTGGCATGGGCCTCAAAAATCGGGTTCAAGTAGATGCAGGTGACGCCTAAATCTCGCAGATACGGCAGCTTTTTCTGGATGCCCGCAAAGTCACCGCCGTAGTAGTCCATATTCAGGTAGCCCTCGTCCTGCTCGGTGGGCCAGAAATACGGCTCGCCGGTCTTGTCGGCGCGGTAGATGCGGTCGGCAAAGGGCATCTCCTTGTTGGGCTTTCCCTCACAGAAACGGTCGGGAAAAATTTGATACATCGTGCCGTTTTTCAGCCAGCCCGGTGTTTTGAAGCTCGGCTCATACACGGTCAGCTGCCATTCCGGCCCCTCGGTCCAGCTGAGCACCCCTTCGCCGCCCGGCGTGCGGTAGATACGGCGGAAATCAGTGTACAAGTCAAAATGGTAGAAGTACAGCCCCGATGTGGTGGGTGTGACGGTCAGCGTGAAGTGGTTGACCCGGGGCGTCTGACCGGTGAACTCCATGCGGTAGTGTACCGGGTTTTCACGATCCTTCGTCAGAACCAGATGCGGGTCCACATAGCCAAGATCCTCGGGCACTGTCAGGTTGAAAGTCACAGCCTGCCCGGCGGGAATTGCCCCGAACGGGGATTTGCAGGCAGTATCTAAACTGTTATAAAAAGTGTGAGACATAAAAGTCTCCCCCTTTACGTTAGCGTAAAGCCTTCTCCCCTGGGGGAGAAGGTGGCCCGGAGGGCCGGATGAGGGGAGAGCCTGCCGCTATGGCCCGGCAAAAGGGCGGCAGGGCAGACTTGGCCCTCATCCGTCACCTTCGGTGACAGCTTCCCCCAAGGGGGAAGCCTACACAAAAGGCCGTGCCCCTTCACAGGGCACGGCCAAAAATCAAGTAACGAAATTATTTGACAGGAGTGGCGCCCCAGATGTCACGCGCATAGTCCATGATGGAACGGTCAGCGCTGAAGATGCCCGCGTTGGAAATATTCATCAGGCTCATGTGGTTCCACTTCTGCTTGTCGCGGTACAGTTCCTGCAGGTCGTGCTGGGCACGGCGGTAATCCTTGAAGTCCGCCATGACCATGTATGGGTCGGAGTTGCGCAGGTTGCTCGTGACCTCGCTGAAGTTCTCGCCGTTCCAGCCCTTCTCCAGGAAGTCCAGCACAGCCATCGCGGTGTTGTCGCCGTTGATAAAGGCGTTCGGGTGGTAGCCCATGCCCTTCAATGCGTTGACCTCGGGGGTCAGCATACCGAAGATGATCTCGTTCTCGTGGCCGGCGGCATCGGCGATCTCGACGTTCGCGCCGTCCAGCGTACCCAGCGTGATCGCGCCGTTCAGCATGAACTTCATGTTGCCGGTGCCGGAAGCCTCGGTGCCGGCCAGGGAAATCTGCTCGGACACTTCAGAGGCGGGCATCAGGCGCTCGGAAAGGCTGACGCAGTAATCCTCGAGGTAGACGATGCGCAGCTTGCCGCGGACAGCGGGATCTTCGTCGATCATCTTGCCCAGCTTGCAGATCATGCGGATCATCTGCTTGGCCATGTAGTAACCGGGGGCAGCCTTCGCGCCGAAGATGTAGGTTTTGGGGGTGAACTCGGCGTTGGGGTTGTTCTTCAGGTACAGGTACTCGGCCGCGATGTTCAGGGCGTTCAGGTGCTGGCGCTTGTACTCGTGCATACGCTTGACCTGGCAGTCAAAGATGGAATCGGGGTCGATGACCTGGCCGGTAGCCTTCTGCAGATAGTTCGCGAAGATGACCTTGTTCTCGCGCTTGACCTTGGCGGCGGCGGCCTGCACGGTCTTGTCGTCCACAAATTTCTCCAGCTTCTTCAGCTCGGAGGCATCGGTCTTGAAGCCGTCGCCGATGGTCTCCTCCAGCAGCTTGGTCAGGCCGGGGTTGGAGCAGAGCAGCCAGCGGCGGTAAGCAATGCCGTTGGTGACGTTCTTGAACGCCTGCGGCTTGTACAGGAAGTAATCATGGAACACGCTGTCCTTGATGATCTCGCTGTGCAGCTTGGAAACGCCGTTGATGGCGTGGCAGGTGTAGGCACAGATGTTGGCGGTGCGGACCTGGTTGTCGCCGATGATGGCCATATAGTCGATCTTGCCCTGGTCACCGGGGAAGGCCTTTGCCAGGTCGGCGCGGCAGCGGCGGTCCATCTCGCAGACGATCTGCCAGATACGGGGCAGGGTAGAGCGGAAGATATCGGCGTTCCACTTCTCGAGAGCCTCGCTCATGACGGTGTGGTTCGTGTAGGCGAACACCTTGCGGCAGATGTCAAAGGCGGCGTCCCACTCATAGCTGCACTCGTCCAGCAGAATGCGCATCATCTCGGGGATGGCAACGGTGGGGTGGGTATCGTTCAGCTGGATGCTGACCTTGTCGGCCAGGTTGTCCAGCGTGCCGTACTGGTTCAGGTGGTTCTGCAGGATGTCCGCGATGGACGCAGCAGAGAAGAAATACTGCTGGCGCAGACGCAGGATCTTACCCTCGGTGTGGTTGTCGTTGGGGTAGAGGATCTTGGAGATCAGCTCGGCAGAGGCAGACCGGCTGATGGCCGTGTTGTAGTTGCCGGCGTTGAAGCTGCTCATATCAAAGCTGGGGGCCTTTGCCTGCCACAGACGCAGCTTGGAAACGCCGTTGGAACCGTAACCGGCTACGTACATATCGTTGGGCACGGCGATGACGGAATTGTAGTTCTCGTACTTGACGTGATGGAAGCCGCCCTCCCACGTCTCGATGGCCTGGCCGTCAAAGCGGATCTCCTGCGCCTGGTCGGGGTGGCTCTTGATCCAGACCTGGCCGCCGGGCAGCCAGTTGTCAGCGGTCTCCTGCTGCCAGCCATCGACGATCTTCTGCTTGAAGATGCCGTACTCGTACAGGATGGAGTAGCCGGTGCCGGGGATGCAGTCGGTAGCCATGCCGTCCAGATAGCAGGCGGCCAGGCGGCCCAGACCGCCGTTGCCCAGGCCTGCGTCCGGCTCCTGGTCGTAGATGGTGTCGATCTTGATGTCGGCGTCAGCCAGAACGCTCTCGGCAACCTCGTTCAGGCCGAGGTTGAACAGGCTGGTGCGCAGGCTGCGGCCCATCAGGAACTCCATGCAGAGGTAGTAGACCTGCTTTTTGCCCTCGCCCAGGACCTTGGACTGGAACTGCTTCTGACGGTCGGACATGATCTGGCGGGTGATCATAGCCAGGCAGCGATAAATCTGGTCAGCAGAGGCAGTGTCCAAAGTGACGTTGCACTCGCTCATCAGCTTATCTTTGAGCAGCTTCTCAAATTCACGCTTTGTGTATTTCAAAATCGTTCTCTCCTTCTTCTCTGTGATAAAATCACTGGGATAACAGATTCTTGCGACTGTTTTTGGGTGGAGTCAATAAACCACACTATTGATTATAACGATATTTGGCTCATTGCGCAAGGGAAAATTGCCCGTTTGCATCTTTTTTATACATTTTCCTCAAAAAGGGCTTTTGTAAACCGCCGATTTGTATTATAATAATTGTGGATTTATACGCTCGGGCCTCCAAAGCCGGGCACAGGCAGGATCGGAAGGAGTATGATTATGGGTATGGCTACCTCAAAAGTGCGGCTGAACATCTGCGGGTCCAGCTATGTAGTCAACACGAGCGAGAGCGAGGACTATATGCAGAACCTCGCCGACAGGCTGAACCTGGACATGAACGAGCTGATGGCGTCCTCGAACTCTGTGTCTATCACCACGGCGGCGGTCATGACGGCGCTGAACTACCGCGACGAGTTGGAAAAGGCCAGCGGCAGCGCGGACAATATGCGCCGCCAGATCAAGGATTATCTCGAGGACGCGGCCAGCGCCAAGATGGCTGCCGAGGAAGCCCGCCGTGAGAATGCCTCGCTGAAGCGCCGTATCGATGAGCTGGAACGCCGCCTGCGCCGCAGCCAGTTCCCGGTGGAGGACGAATGAGCCGCCCGGAGATCCTGGCCCCGGCAGGCAACCGCGAAATGCTTGGCGCCGCTGTTTTCAGCGGCGCTGATGCTGTTTATCTGGGGCTGACGGGCTTTAATGCACGCCGCACGGCGGGCAACTTTACCCCCGATGAACTGCGGGAGGCTGTGGCCTTCTGCCATGCGCGCGGCGTCAAGGTCCATGTCACGCTGAACACGCTGGTCTATGACCGTGAACTGGCGGGCCTGGCCGACGCGGTGCGGGCTGTGGCCGAGGCGGGCGCGGATGCCGTGATTGCCGACGATCTTGCCACGGCGCAGCTGGTCAAGAGCATTGCACCGACGCTGCACCTGCACGGCTCGACCCAGATGAGCGTCCACACGCCGGAAGGGGCCAAAGAGTTGGCCGCCCTGGGGTATGACCGCGTCATTCTCGCGCGGGAGCTGTCCCTCGATGAAATCCGGGCCGTCTGCGAAGCCAGCCCGATTGAGGTGGAGGTGTTCGTCCACGGCGCACTCTGCATGAGTGTGTCCGGCCAGTGCATGATGAGCGCCTTTTTGGGCGGCCGCAGCGGCAACCGGGGCGCCTGCGCCGGGCCCTGCCGCCTGCCCTTTGACGCCAGCGCAGGCCTGAAACCCGGCCAGCCCGGCAAGGCCTGCCATTTGAGCCTGAAAGATATGGACTACATCCCGCACTTGCGGGAGCTGATGGACGCGGGTGTCGCCAGTGTGAAAATTGAGGGCCGCCTGCGCACGCCGGAGTATGCGGCGGCGGTCGTCACGGCCTGCCGTGCGGTCTGTGCGGGCCAGCCCTACGATGAAAAGCTCGTGCGGGATATCTTCTCCCGCTCGGGTTTCACGGACGGCTACCTGACGAACCGCAACGATGGCAAAATGTTCGGCGTGCGCACCGAGGCGGACGCCGCGGCGACCCGCGCAGCGACGCCCAAGGCCCGCGAGCTGTTCCGCCGTGAATTGCAGCGCGTGCCGGTGCATTACGAGGTCAGCGGCGGCGTCGAGGACGGCGGCATCAAGCTGACGGCCTGGGACGACGACGGCCATAAGGCGGTCGTGTACAGCGCCGACGAGCCGCAGCCTGCCCAGAAGGACCCGCTGCCCGGCATTGAGCGTGCGCTGGGCAAGACCGGCGGCACGCCCTTTGTCATGGCCGACCTGCGCACCGAAGCAGGGGAGGGGGGCTTAGGCTTTCTGCCCGGTTCTGCCTGGAACGAGCTGCGCCGCGAAGCATTGGACAAGCTGCTGGAAAAGCGCAGCGAAGTCCGGCCCCACGCCACGCAGGATATCACGCTGCCCGCCTACCCGGCGCACACGGTCGGGCAGGCCCCGGCACTGGCCGCGCGGTTTGCCAATGCGGCCCAGTGCCCGGCGGATGCTGTGGAAAAGCTGAAATACCTGATTTTCCCGATTGCCGAGGCCGAGAGCATCCCCGAGGCATGGCGGGAGAAAACGCTGCTGGAACTGCCCCGCGTCATGTTCGGCAAGCTGGAACAAAAAACCGCCGCCCGGCTGGACGCCTTGCAGGATGCAGGTTTTGCGGGCGCGGTGGTCAATAACCCCGCACAGCTGCGCTACACCGACGGCTGGACGCTGTACGGCGGCCTGGGTCTGAACGTGACGAACCCGATGAGCGCCGCGCGGTATAAGAGCCTGGGCATCGAGGGGATGCTTTTGCAGCCCGAGACCGCACTGACGGCCATGCAGGCTGTGGCTCCGGGCGTGCCCACGGCGGCGCTGTGCTACGGCCACCTGCCGCTGATGCTGACCCGGGCGTGTCCGCTGCGCAACGTGCGGGACTGCGGCAAATGCCAGGGCGGCGGCACGCTGCGCGACCGCAAGGGCCGCGACTTCACCGTGACCTGCTCGGCCCCCGGCGGGGCGGGTGTGCGCACGGTGTACAACCCCGTGCCGCTTTATATGGGTGAGCGCCTGTCCGAAATGCCGGTGGATGTGGCGGTTGCCGCCTTTACCATCGAGACCCCGGCCCGCGTTTCCCAGATTTTGGCGCTGCTTTTGGACGCCCGCCCGTTTGACAATGAGTTTACGAGAGGGCTATACTATACGAATAATTAAATAGATAAAAGATACTAGATACTAGATAATAAATGATGTGGAGTTTTTGCCTGCGGGGCAAAAATATAATTTTGAGCGGCACGCAGTGCCGCGATCCACCTGCTTTTTTATCTCTTATCTTTTTTGGAGGTTCCCATGACCCCTATTGTAAAATATAAAAAACTCGATCCCCGCGCGGTCGTGCCAACCTACGCCACCCCTGGTGCGGCGGCGGCCGATCTGTGCGCGGTGCTGGATGAACCGCTGACGCTGGCACCCATGCAGCGTACCCTCGTGCCCACCGGCCTTGCCATCGAGCTGCCCGGCCCCGAGTGCGTCGCCCTCGTCTATGCCCGCAGCGGCCTGTCCATCAAGCACGGCCTGTGCATGGCAAACGGCGTCGGCGTCATTGACAGCGACTACCGCGGCGAACTCCGCGTGCCGATGGTGAATCTGTCCAACGAACCCTACAC
>SKEC01000404.1_pt1 | contig 43492 bp, 50 predicted proteins | sample 4826641 | NCBI WGS metagenome assembly SKEC01 (sample SAMN11008819, study PRJNA524170) | human gut metagenome | biome: Human fecal sample; material: Feces; isolation source: fecal sample from pouch patient p18, p21 | host: Homo sapiens | place: Israel: Tel-Aviv | collected 2015-12-22
AAGGTCTTGAAAAGGCTCTTAATGCCGCAATTGAGCATTACAACTGGTACGTTGAAAAAGAAGGTAGGGCACCAAGTGACTTCTATTGCTCCGTGTCTGGTGCTAATCCGAGTTACTTCAGGGCCAACACCGCCTTCTATGACGCTAAGTTCATCTATGAAGTGATGCCCTACTCGTTCACGTTCAGTGTCAAGTGTGAGGATCTTATCTTTGAAGACGCAGAAGGTGTCGAGTACGATAAGCCTTACAGACTTGAGGAATTCTTTAGCAAGGATCTTAGTGGTGTTGAGGGTGCCTGCGTCCTTGTCATGTTTAAGGGTGATTATGAAGCCTCAGAGTGCTTCTGTCGTCCCGACCTACTGGTCGGTCAGATTCTGAGTTGTAAGGACGATGACTACTTCATTCGCGTCAATGGTCATAGTAGTGTATACGACATCTATAGCAATGAGTTTTCTGAAGACTGTAAGGTTATGCTCCCTTCTCGTAGCAACCTGCTTAAGGAGCATGAAGAGGAATAAAGGAATTTAAAGGAATAAATGACTACCCGTAGTGCGGCCTATAGTAAAAAGAGGATGCACAACAAGGGAACTTACCGAAGTGGCCTTGAGGAGAAAGTCTCAGACTCCCTCAGGGCCTTCGGTATTGAGCCTCATTATGAGGAGAAGTATCTGGAGTATATTGTGCCCGAAAGTAAGCACAAATATACTCCTGACTTCGTTTTGCCTAATGGGATTCTCATAGAAACTAAAGGCGTGTGGGATTCTGAAGATAGGAAGAAACATATTTTAATTAAGGCTCAACACCCCGAGTTGGACATTCGCTTTGTCTTTAGCAGATCCAAAACCCCTATTTACAAAGGAAGCAAAACAACTTATGCGTCCTTTTGTGAAAAGAATGGGATCAAGTATTCAGACAAAACAATCCCCCTTGAATGGATTAAAGAGGATCCCAAGGTAATCCCTGAAGGTATTCTTCTTAATAAAGGTTAATTAAAATATGGTTTCTTTCAAGGCTCCAAAGATTGAGGAGCATAAATCTTTTGTCTCTTATAAGAATAGAGAGGCTACTAAATATCTTGTCGTTCACTGCTCTGCCACTCAGAATGTGCCATCTTTTACGTGGAAAACCATTGACCAGATGCACAGACAGCAGGGGTGGTTGGGCATTGGTTACCACTTTGTAATTCTTACTGATGGAACTATCCAACGCGGTAGGCCCCTAGAGGCCATTGGTTCTCATGTAAAGGGTTACAACAATTGTTCTGTTGGTATCTGCCTCATTGGTGGTGTGGATTCTAAGGGCAAGTCCGTAGATAACTTTACAGAGGAGCAGAAGGAGTCTCTTAAATGTCTACTGGATTACCTTAGAGGGTACTATAAAGATGAGGTCGATGTACTTGGCCACAGAGATTTTGCAGGCGTCCACAAAGACTGCCCTTGCTTTGATGTTAAGGGATGGTATAAGGGTGCTAAGTTTGCTAGGTATGAAGATACTGAGGCGTTCTGGAGTAAGGTAGTCTTCTCTAAGGGTGTCTTTAAGGACTTTAATGGAGACCCTGAAGAAGGGGATGTTGTCCGCATTGAATAAAATCAATACTCCTAGGGAGAGAGTATGCAGTATGTGAAATCTCTTATGGTTATCCTTGCGTTCATTCTGGGACTGGCTCTAGGTGAATCTCTTGAGGAAAAAAGAAATCAAGAGATTCTCCTAGAGGAACAAAGGACTCACTTAACGGAACTAAAGACTCTACAGGAAAGAAAGGATGCGACGATTAACTTACTTCTTAAAGACATGGCTACCACTGATGCTGTGCAATCTGCTATTGATAAGCGGGTTAACCGCCTGCAGTACAACATCAATGCAGGAAACAAAGCCATCATGCAACATACCGATAGAGCTTATGCAGAGTCAATCATCCAGTGTAGAAATCTACTGTCAGAAGGTGCAGAACTACACGGGGAAGGTGTTAAGATACTCAGAGACACCAATAGACGACTTGAAGCAATAATCGACTTACACAAGTGAGGACACTATGGAAGAAAACTACATCGTACTTAATAAGTGGGATATTGAAGCTCTTATTGGTAATTCAGGATGTGCGGCGGTGGATGACAAGCAATACTATAGGGATGAGATTAAAATTCTCAGTGCTTCTGGCTTTACCCGCGAATGCTCTTGTGTATTCTTTGATGCAACTGCAGATGAGCCCATCTACTACATCGTTTACTACACGTATGACGGGTACAATGATGATATTACCATCAGAGCGCCTGTGATGGATGCGAATCCTAAGAGTGGCTTTACTTACTACAAGATCCGTAAGGCTAACTCTCGTCAGATTACGGAATACTATTAACTTACACGGCGTGCCCCCGAAATAGTCTTCTAAACTATCGGCATAAAACATCGGGAAGGAGCCAAGGGGTTCGATTCCTCCACGCCGTACCAAATACGCTGTTTGATTGTACTCCTCTCATCATAGGATGAAGTGAGGAAGTCCTACGGCTCTTAGCAGGTCGGGTAGCTCCCGAATAGGATGTCTACCGAAATAGATCCGAATGGGGCAACGGTTACCCCCACAGAAAAATACCCTAGTGGCGAAATGGTATACGCAACTGAATTAGAATCAGTGGAGAAGCAAGGCTCGTGAGGGTTCGATTCCCTCCTAGGGTACCATTTATTTTCTTTAAAAAAGAGAGGCAATTATGCAGACTCAGAAGGAACTTGATCGAATGGAATCTGATTGGGAGGCTCGTTGGGAAGACGAGTATCAGGAATATCTCGAGTCCCTTGATGAAGAAGACGACGAGGATGAAGACGACGACTATGATGAGGAAGATAATGACTACTAAAGTTGGATCTAGTGAAGCCCTTTGCATCTGCCATCAGGATAATCTCTATACGTTCGTCCTTAGGTATCCTAGGATGATCCATAGTGAATTCATGACTCACAGGGTCTTCAGTCGCAATGCCAGTAGCTCCCGTGCTATCCCTGTAGCTAAGGTTGTTGAACAGGTGCGCAATGACCCCTTTATCCCTTCTCACGTCTATATGAATCAATCTGGCATGGTTGGTACTGTTGAGGCTTCTGAGGATACCTATGAGTCTTTTAAGGATCTTTGGCTTAAAGCTGTAGACAATTCTGTAGCTGTAGCAGAATCCATGGTTGCTCTTGGTGTCCATAAGCAACACGTCAATAGAATCCTTGAACCCTTCCAGTACATTAACGTGATTGTTACTGCTACTGAATGGGAGAACTTCCTGCATCTTAGGCTTGCCAGTGATGCACAGCCTGAGATGCAGGATCTTGCAAGGGCCATTAAGGGTGAGATGGACAAGGTAGGCAATAATATCATTAGTGTCTACCATATTTGTGGGAAGTATGTTAGTCTTCCCTTTATCACTCAAGAGGAAGTTGATGAGCACTGCATGAACTCGTTTAGTTCTTCTGAAGTCCTCATTAATGATCTCATGCTTATTTCCTCTGCACGTTGTGCGAGAGTGTCTTACAACAACCACGACGGATCTTGTCCTGACGAACACAAGGACAAGAAGCTGGCACGAAGGCTTCTTGACGCAGGTCATATGTCACCCATGGAGCACCCCTGTATTTGGGCAGGAGACATGCGGTATCATAGAAACCTGTACGGTTGGGAGAGCCTTCGTTGTAAATTTGGCTATTAAAAGATGAATCAAGAGAGTACATTCCTTTATCATGAACCTTGTCCTAAATGTGGCTCTTCTGACGCCTGTGGGGTCTTTAGTGATGGCCATAGGTATTGTTATTCTTGTAATACTTATTTTAGACCTGATGGGTCTGTAAAGAGTGAGGAGTTTAGAGTGTCTAAGGAGTGTATTCCTTTTGAAGATCTTGAAGAGGTTTCCCTTACTAAGCGTTGTATTGGTAAAGATACTTGTTCTAAATTCAAGTATTTTTCTACTGTTTACAAAGGGAAGCCTTGCCAAGTAGCGTGTTACTATGACGATTCGGGGAACCTTGTGGGGCAGAAGCTCAGGTTCCCCGATAAGTCCTTTGCTGTCCTTGGGAGCATCTCTAATAGGCTTTATGGTTCCCAATTGTGGGCTAGCGGTAAGAAGATCGTCATTACTGAAGGTGAGATTGATTGTCTTACTGTGAGCCAACTTCAGGGTAACAAGTGGCCTGTTGTGAGTATCCCTAATGGTGCACAAGCGGCAAAGAAGGCCATTGAGGCAAACCTTGAGTATTTAGAAAATTTCGAAGAAGTCATCCTAATGTTTGACATGGATGATCCGGGTAGAAAAGCTAGTGAAGAGTGTGCAAAGATCCTGCCTGCAGGTAAGGCATATATTGCTAATCTTCCTTGTAAGGATCCTAATGAGTGCCTTAGTGAAGGCAAGGGGTCTGAAGTTCTTCAAGCTGTATGGAATGCCAAGCCGTATAGACCCGATGGAATTGTTTCAGGTACTGATCTCTATGAGAAATGCGTAACTGACATTGATGACCTTAAGGATTCTGTGGAGTACCCTTGGGTTGCTCTTCAGAACAAAACTAAAGGAGCTAGACATGGTGAACTGTATGTCTTCACAAGTGGAAGTGGTATGGGAAAGTCCACAATACTCAGAGAACTCGAATACTACTTTGGTGTTCACAGGGGAGAACTATGCGGAATTGTTGCTCTTGAAGAATCTACTCGCAAAACTGGGATGGAACTCATGTCGATTCATCTTAACAAGCGACTCATACTCGACCCTGAGGGTACAGATGAAGATGAACGAAGCCGAGCTTTTGCGGAGACTATTGGAAACGGGAACTTCTTCCTGTACGACCATTTTGGGTCTCTTGATTCAGGCAATCTGCTTAGTAAGCTCAGGTATATGATTGTGTCCCTAGGGTGCAAGCGTATCTTCCTTGATCATATCTCAATTGTGGTCTCTGGTATGGACACTGATGAGGATGGTGGTGAACGTAAGGCTATTGACAAACTTATGACTAACCTTCGTTCTCTTGTGGAAGAGACGGGGGCTACCATGTTCGTAGTGTCTCATCTTAAGCGTCCTGAGAAGAAGGGACACGAAGAGGGGGCACAGGTATCCTTGAGTCAACTTAGGGGGTCTGGGGCTATTGCTCAGCTCTCTGACATGGTGATTGGTCTTGAGAGGAACCAACAGGGTGATAACCCTAATGTATTGACTCTTAGGGTCTTGAAGAATCGCTTTTGCGGGGACACTGGTATCAGTGGATACCTTGAGTATGACCCTGAAACAGGTAGACTCAAGGATTGCCCACAGGGGTCTGAAGATTGCCCCTTTGAATCGGAGTTTTGATAATGAGTTTTAAAGAGTTTATTTCCCCACTTACTTTCTGGTATTACGACAAGGACATGTCTCTTAAGGATCGTGCCCTTTCATGCTTTTGGATTATCCTGTTACTTCCTATTGCTCCTGTGCTTCTAGCCTCTGATCATCAGGATTCTGCTGAGTACAGAGACCTGAGCTTTCGGGTATTCGCGATCTACGTGATTGCAATGTGGTTGATTACCATTACAGGAATCTCCCTTCTGGTGTTCCTGTAGGATTTTTTTAGCACAGCTATTTAAGAAATAAGCAAGGCTATTTAAGGAATAGAAAATGCTGAAAATTAAAGACAAATTTATTGTATTCGATATTGAAACTGATGGGTTGCTTGATACGACCAAGAGGTTTTGGTGTGGTTGGTTGTACGACTCCTACACTGATTTGTACACTGGCTACACTGATCTTGATGAGTTCTTTGATGGCCTGAATAAGTATGGTACTAGTGGGTACAACATCGTCGGTCACAATATCTGCAAATTCGACATCCCTGCTCTTAAGAAGCTCAAGGGTGAGAGGTTTGCATTTGATGTTCGAGATGTCTGTATTGACACTCTTGTACTTGCTCGTTTGATCTACTCGAATATCAAGGACACTGACGTCGGTTTTATGCGTTCTGGTAGGCTCCCTAAGGCTCTCTATGGTTCACACAGCTTGAAGGCTTATGGTTACCGTATGGGTGAACTGAAGGGCACCTATGGAGAACATGAGGGTGCTTGGGACAAGTTTACTCATGAGATGTATGAGTACAACAAACAGGACGTTGTGGTTACCCTTAAGTTGTTCCAGAAGCTGATGGCCAAGGGTTACCCCCTTAAGGCAATCCAGCTTGAGCATGACATTGCTTGGGTGATGGCTAAGCAGGAACGCAATGGGTTTGTCTTTGATAAAGATCAAGCAACCAAACTCTATTCCGAATTGGCAGGTAAGCGACAGGTTCTTTATGAGAACCTTGTTTCAAAAGGTGGATCTTGGACTGTATATAAGGGAGACAAGATCTATAAGCGGGATAACGCTAAGCGTGGCATTAAGGCGGGTGTCCCTTACCCTCAGTATGAAGAGGTCACCTTTAACCCCAATAGTCGCCAACACATTGCCAAGGTTCTCATGGATCGAGGCTGGGAGCCTACTGAAATGACTCCTACAGGTGCCCCTAAGGTTGATGAAGAGACTCTGAAGACTGCTAAGGGTATTGATCTTACTGAGGACATCTTGGAGTATTTGCTTATTAACAAGCGCATTGCACAGCTTGCTGAGGGTGGCAATGCGTGGCTAAAGTTGATGAAGGATGATCCTGATGGTTACACTCGCATTCACGGTTCTGTTAATCCTAATGGGGCTGTCACTGGTCGTGCAACTCATGCTTATCCTAATGTTGCACAGGTACCTGCAGGGAGATCTCCCTATGGGGAGGAATGTAGGTCTCTTTTTAGAGTACCTACTGGATGGTATGAAGCGGGCATCGACGCTTCAGGTCTTGAGCTTAGGTGCTTTGCTCATTTTCTCTATCCTTATGACCATGGGGAATACGTGAATGAGATCTTGAATGGTGACATTCATACCCATAACCAGAAGATGGCAGGGTTGCCTACAAGAGATCAAGCGAAGACTATGATCTACTGCATGATGTATGGTGGTGGCGACGGTAAGCTCGGAGAAGTCATCAACGGTACTGCAAAGGACGGTAAGGCTCTTAAGGAGAGATTCTTTAATGCAGTACCTGCCTATAAGGAACTCTGCTCAGATATTGAAAGAACTCTCATTACAGCCTCTGAGTGGGTCGGAGGTGTCAATAAGGTAACTTGGAGGAAACGTGTTCACCCTGATAACAGCAATCTTAGTATTACTCATAGTATTCTTGGGCTTGATCGCAGGGTTGTTTATGTGCGAAGCCCTCACTCGGCTTTGAATACCCTTCTTCAGTCTGCAGGTGCCCTTATCTGCAAGAAGTGGGTGTGTCTTGTTGAGGAGAATATGCGTAAAGCAGGCTACAAGCATGGTTGGGATGGAGACTTTGCCATGATGGCGTGGGTGCATAAACTTCATTGTGCACGTTAAAGTAGGTTAATTCGGGGAAACCCCTCTGGGGCAATCCCGAGCTAAACATTGGAGGAACTATGCGTGGTAAACCAATGGTCTTGACTAAGGATCAAAACGGTTGCATAGTCTCCACATCACATAGACTGAATCATGATGGTTATCTAAGGATTAGAGATCACAGGTATAAGGGTAAAGGTAGAAAGCCCTTGATTATGGCTCACAGACTTGTATGGGAAGAAGCTAATGGCGAAGTCCCTGAAGGCTATGAGATTCATCACAAGTGTCATAATCGTGCCTGTTGTAACCTTAGCCACCTTGAGCTAGTTAAGATCGTCGATCATAAAGTCGAACATAACTCCACTAGATATGCTGATAGAAAGGCTAAAGCTAAGGAGTATTGGAAACTTTATAAGTGTACAGGTACTAAGCTAGGTGAAGTCTTTGGTGTCTCGTTTTCCTCTGCCTGTAAGTGGATTCGAGAATGGAAGTGTAGAGACTAGGTATATACCGTAGGGGCTAGGGGTGAGATCCCCCTAGTCTCGAAATGCCTACTACAGCTAATACCAATAGGCTGTAAAGAGATAGTCCGACACCCGTAGTAATATGGGAAACGGTAAGGATGAGGTACAGGTTGCCTGCAGAACAAAAGAGATTGCAGAAGACTGTGTGCGAATTGCTCAGGAGTCTATGAGACAGACTCAGGAGTTCTTTAAGTTTAACTGCCAGTTGGACACTGAAGGCAAGATTGGTGCCAACTGGTTTGATTGTCACTAAGGAGTAGCTATGATTCGTAGACCGATGACTGTAGAAGAGATTGAAAAGGTTCTTAAGAAGAATGAACCTAAGGAGGTAATGGCATTGTGTAAGACCAACAAAAAGAGCGTTGTTGACATTAAGTGGCTCTACAAGACGGATCCTGTTTTTGGGACTGCAGGTGGTGCCGAAGTTCGATTGAATGGTAAACTGCTTTTTATGCACATTCCAAATCCCTGCAAACTCTATGAAGACTGGACTGACAAAGAAATCTTTTATGAGATTCTTGAACGTCTTGGCTATGAAGTTGATTGGGAAGAAGAGAGTGTTTACTATGAGGGACCTCAGAAAGAAAATGAATAAGTATCTTAGTTTTCTTAAGTATATTGACCAGAACAATCCGAAACTTCAGGCGGACTTCTGTCGTGAGAATGCCAAGCTGATTGCTGAGGCGGCATCTAGGGGACATATTACAGCCATTAATTACTATAGTGAAGCCACTAATTATTGGAGGCTCACTTGTAAGGCATACGCCATTCTTAAGGCTTGTGAATAATGAGATATGCTTTTGTAGACGGTGATATTCTAGCCTTTAAGGCATCCTCTGCTGTCCAGAAGGATATCGACTGGGGTGATGGTCTTTGGACTTGTCATGCTGAAGTAGATGACGCATGGGATTACTTTACCGACATGCTTATTGCTATTGATGAGAAGCTGAATAAGCATTTTGTTGGTGAAGAGATTACCTATGTATTCTGTTTCTCCGATGAGGATAACTTTAGGAAAGCCTACAATCCTGACTATAAGTCCAATAGACGATCTAATCGTAAACCTTGTTGTTACAAAGGTCTTGTAGACAAGATTAAAGAAACCTACACTTCTTATACAGTCAAGTATCTTGAAGCTGATGATGTTGTGGGTATCTACTGCACTAGCCCTGTCTATAAAGATATTTGTGTCGCAGTGTCTATGGACAAGGATTTCAAGACAATCCCCGGTTACTTCTATGATTTCGGTAATGATGTCTTGCATAACATCACTGAGAAGGACTCCAAGAAATGGCTGTGCTATCAGACCCTAGTAGGGGACGTTACAGACGGCTATAAGGGGTGTCCTACTTATGGCCCTGTGAAAGCCAATAAGCTCCTTAATGGGCATCCTGATTCTGAATGGTGGCCTGAGGTTTTGAAAGCCTTCAAGTCTCAGGGTCTTACTGAAGAGGATGCCATTAGAGAGGCAACAATGGCTAGAATCTTGCATTATGAAGATTATCCTTTATGTGAATCTGAGGGCTTGCCCAAGAAGTACAATCCTTTTTAATCAATACTAATACCCCTAGGGCTATTTTTAATTAAATCAATAGTCCTAGGTAGGAGGAAGACATGAACAAAGAAGAAAACAATGTTGTTGAAGAAGAAGAGTTTCCTTATGTTCCTAAGGATCTCATTGAGAAACTTGAGGATGTCTTTGACATTCGAAAGATGATTTGGTATGAAAAGAGTAATGAGACTCTTCTAGGTATTCAACAGGTTGTTACCTACCTTAGGCATAAACACGATAAACAGAATGGAGATAACTGATGGGTGGACTCTTTAGTAAACCTAAGGCTCCTGAGGTTAAGGTTCAGGCTCCTGCCATTGAGCAACCTGTACTCGAACCTGAGGCTCCTGAAATGGGTGCTGAAGAAACTGCAGAACACAAGAAGAACAAGGGCAAGAAGGCTCTGAGGATTGACTATGTGGGTTCTGGCAGAGGGACTAACATCCCTAAGTAACGTGTCTAGGATTGGTGTCTTGCAACCTAATGATGGTGACATCCTAGAACAGATCATCGACAAGGGTGCGAAGATCATCAAAGATGACCCTGACTCCCTCCCTTTCATTAAGAAATATGCTGACGTAAAGGTAGTGCGTAAGTTTCTTAAGGGTGTCATTAGTGGTGAATTTGAAGACTTCATCGTCCTTGTTTTCTATAACAAAGAAAATGCTCTCTCGGGTGCATCCCTAGTGTCTAGGGGGAGACCTTGGTATGCACCTGAGGGAGTAACATTTTTAAATGAAGAGTGCACTGTAGCTTTCCAAAAGGGTCTTGGTTTGTCTAGAGCAATGGCTTATGCTCTTGAAAATAGAGCATGCACTAACGTAAGACTACTGGCCTTCTCTAATGCTAATACACTCAACAACAAGATGTTGGAGAACACCTATGAGAAACACTTGGGTTACTCTTCATACAAAACTTTTTACAAGGAAATTTAATAATGGGATTTGGTTCCATTAAGAAGGCTTTTAAGAAGGTTGCACATGTTGCTTCCTTCGGTGTTTACCGAGGTGGTGGTGGTGCCCCTGAGGCTCCTACGCCTGCTCCTGAGCTTGAGCTTACGAACCCTGAGGGTGAAGCTGAGAAGAAGGAAGAAACCGAAAAGGTTCAGCTTCGTAAGGGTAAGAAGGGTCTTAGAATTAAGAAGGCAGGGAATGCTGATGTGTCTGCAGGTGCAGGCCGTAACCTTGTCTAAAATGGAGGGTTATGATGGTTGGTAATCAATCATTGAATGATGGATGGGACGGCTGGAATGGCAACTAGTGAACATACCGCAGGAAATATCCCTCTTGAAGGAGCTAAGACGACCTATGACAAACTCACGACAGACAGAGACCCGTACACACAGAGAGCAGAGAAGTGTGCAACCTACACGATCCCTATGCTCTTTCCTAAGGAGTCTGATGATGGTGGTACTAACTATTCCACTCCTTATAATTCTGTGGGTGCTAGGGGTCTTAATAATCTTGCCTCTAAGCTCCTTCTTTCTCTGTTGCCTCCTAATCAACCTTTCTTTAGACTGGGGTTGGACGCGGAGTCGACTGTAGCTCTTAATGAGTCTGCTGACGACCAGCTGAAGGACAATATCGAATACGGTTTGTCCATGATGGAACAGCAGATGATTAAGTACATGGAGTCTCAGTCTCTTAGACCGACTCTGTTTGAAGCCATTAAGCAACTTATCATTGCAGGCAATGCACTTCTGTTCCTGCCACCTGCTGAAGGTGGTATGAGGTGCTATACTCTTCGTGAGTACGCTGTTCAGAGAGACACCATTGGCAATGTCCTTCAGATTGTCGCTAAGGACACTGTTTCCCGTGGTAGTCTTCCTGATTCCATGCAGTCTGTTCTCCCTGATTCTGGTGAACCGACTATCAACGAAAAGGTAGACATCTATACTCACATTTACCGTGTGGCTAGTGGTGACACCTATCAGTGGGAATCCTATCAGGAGATTGAAGGTGAACCTGTTGCAGGTAGTGAGCAGACTTATCCTGCAAACAAGAGCCCTTGGATTCCCCTTAGATTCAATAAGAAGGACGGTGAACACTACGGTAGATCCTTTGTTGAGGATTATCTAGGAGACCTTATCTCCCTTGAGAATCTCTCTAAGAGCATTGTGGATATCTCCATGATTGCTTCTAAGGTTCTCTATCTCGTGTCTCCTGCTTGTCAGACTAACATCAGGGCTTTGTCTAAGGCAGAGAACGGTGCCTTTGTTAGGGGTCGTATGGAGGACGTTGTTCCCATGCAACTCAATAAGAGCATGGACATGCAGACGGTACTCACTACTGCTCAACAGATTGAGTCTCGTTTGTCTTATGCGTTCCTTCTTAACTCTGCAGTACAGAGTGGTGCTGTGGGTAGAGACAGAGTTACCGCAGAAGAGATTAGGTATGTTGCAGGTGAACTTGAGGATACCCTAGGTGGTGTCTATTCTCTCCTGTCTCAGGAGCTACAGCTTCCTCTTGTTGCCTGTGTCTACAATCAGATGCAATCTCAGGGTTTGCTCCCTGTGGTTGACGAGAGTATTGCAGAGATTGAGCCCTCCATCATTACGGGTATTGATGCTCTTGGTAGAGGACAGGATCTTAACAATCTAGCTCAGGCTTTGCAGTTGATGCAACAGTTCCCTGAGTTTCTACAGGCTCTCAACGTTGGTAATCTTGCTACTAGGATTTTTGCGGCGGCTCATATTGATGCTACGGGTCTAGTGAAGACTCCTGAGGAACTTCAGGCAGAACAACAGGCCGCTATGGAACAGTATGCCCAGCAACAGGGTATTGACGCAGGTGCACAGATGGCTGTCAATGAAGCACAGCTAGAACACTAGCACAGCAGGCACAGCTAGCATAGCTAGCACCTGAATAACTAAAGGATAACTAATGACTGACTTTAATGAACCTCAGTCTCTCACTGAGGAGGCTGAAGCACAGGGTATCGAAATCATGGAGTCTTCTACGACTCAGGTTGAGGTTGACCCTGATATTGGAGACCCCCTTCTTCAGAACGAAAAGTCGGGGGAAGAACATAATGAAGAACAAGCTAATGGAACTGAAGGCCACGCTGATGATGTGGCTGTTCATGATCGAAATGAAGATCAAGAGAATCTTCAAGAAGAAGTAGACAAGCACGAAAAGGCTATTAATGCCGTGAAGGACTCCCTTAAGGAAAAGGGTGTTGACTTCAATAAGGCTGTCCGAGAATATCAGGAGCATGGCAAGCTCTCCGATGAAACCGTTGCTGAACTTGAGAAGGCAGGTTATCCTTCTGAGGTTATCGAGGGTTTCATTGAGAGTCGAAAGGCTCTTGAATCTCGCTTCACTGAGGCTGTTTATGATTCCGTAGGGGGTACTAAGGAGTACAATCGTATTGTCGATTGGGCATCCAAGAATCTCCCTCAGAAGACGATTGACTCCTTTAACAGAGCAATCGACAACAATAATCTGGAAGCTGTCTCCCTCATGCTTGAAGGCATGAAGTCTAAGATGACTTCCAAGATGGGTACCGCTAATAAGTCTATTCACGGCGGTACGGCCACTCCTGTGAATCGTCCTAAGGGGTTTGCAAACAAATCTGAAGTGATCGAGGCTATGAGCGATAAGCGCTATGGCAGGGATCCTGAATACACCCGACAGGTCGAACAGAGAATGTGGGCCACTAGTGTTTAATTTTATCTATAACAACAAATCTTATATAATTCAAAAGGAAAATAATTAAAAATGGCTGCTCTTGAAGCTACTGGTATTTCTAATCCTGGTCAGAAGCTCTCTACGGGCGATCGTGATGCACTCTTTATGAAGGTCTTCACGGGTGAAGTTCTGACTGCTTTTGCTCGCACCTCCGTTATGATGTCTCGTCATCAGGTTCGTACTATCTCTCATGGTAAGTCCGCTTCGTTCGCTGTTATGGGCCGTACCCGTGCTAAGTATCTTGAACCGGGTAACTCCCTTGATGACCAGCGTAAGAAGATGGAACACAATGAACGTGTCATCGCTATTGACGGTCTCCTTACGGCTGACTGCCTTATCACGGATATCGACGATGCGATGAACCATTATGACGTTCGAGTTGAATACTCTCGTCAGCTTGGTGAAGCTCTTGCTATGGGCGCTGACTGTGCTATTATCAATGAGCTTGCCAATGAGGCCGCTAAGAGCACTGCGTTTAAGGAAAATATCCCTGACAATGGTACTGGTGCCGACAAGGTTCTCGGTACGGGTAAGGCCTTTGAGTTTGTTACGGGCCTTGAAATTACGCAGGAAGCTGAGTATGGCAATAAGATCCTTGAGGGTCTCCTCGCGGCTCGTGCTCAGATGACGAAGAACTACGTCCCGCAGGGTGACCGCTATTGTCTTCTCACGCCTGAAGGCTACTCTGCTGTCATGAAGGCTCTTATGCCTGATGCGGCTAACTATCATGCCCTCTTTGATCCGAACACGGGCAAGCTCCAGACGATTTGCGGCTTTGAAGTCATTGAAGTTCCGCACCTCCTGAATGATGGTATTGATGGCAAGCATGCTCTTAATACGAAGATCAAGACTGCGGGTCTTCAGGGCATTGTCTTCCATCGTTCCGCTGTTGGTACGGTGAAGCTCAAGGATCTCGCTATGGAACGTGCTCGTCGAGCTGAATATCAGGCCGACCAGATCATTGCCAAGTACGCTATGGGCCATGGCGGTCTTCGTCCTGAAGCTGTCGGTATCTTTGTTCAGACTGCTCAGGCTTAATAGATGACCATTGAAGAAGTAAAGAAGGCTTACGAGACTACTTACTTCTGTCAGGTGCACAAGTGGGGGTATCAGCTTACCCCCGAGGAGGCTCAAGAACTGGGTCTCCTTAGTGCAACTGCGAAGCCTGTTAAGCCTCGAAGAACCGTCGAAAAGAATAACAACAAGGAAGAATAATGATTGTAACTCCTAGCACTGAACTTGATGCAGTAAATGAAATTTTGTCATCCGTAGGCTCTAGCCCTGTTAATTCTCTTGAGAATGATGCTAATGTGGATGTGCTGAATGCTGTAAGAATCCTTAAGGCTGTCAGTCAAGAGATCCAGTCTAGGGGTTACAGCTTTAACACTCTCACCAGTGTTACCTTGAAGCCTGACTCTTTTACTAACAAAGTTGCTTACGGTAGAGACTTCCTAAGGGCTGTCTCTACTAGCTATAAGTTTGTAAGCAGAGGAGGCTATTTTTATGATCTTGATTCAGGGGCTCTAGAGTTCCCTGAAGGCATCACTCTGGATGAACTTGTCAGGGAACTCCCTTTTGAGGAGCTTCCTCAGGTCTTCAGAAAGTATATTACTGTTAGAGCCAGTAGGGTCTTTCAGATGAGGTATCTTACCTCTGCTGATATTGATGCACACCTACAGCTAGAGGAGAGTGCGGCTTATGCAGACATTGTAGACTATGAACTGACGGACGGTAACTATAACATCCTCAATGATGACCAGTTCATTAGTCAGCAGACTCAGAGGAGCTAAACATGCCTCTAGTATCTCAAAGCATTCACTCATTTAAAGGCGGTGTCTCTCAACAGCCTGACATCATCAGGTTTCCCGATCAGGTAACTGAGCTTGTCAATGGGTTTCCTAATGAAGTTGAGGGTCTACAGAAGAGACCTCCGACTCTTGCAATCAAACGTTTGTCTGACCGTGTTGATGCTACAAAGAAGAAGTATCATGTAATCAATAGGGACGAACAGGAAAAGTACATTCTCCAGATTGGCTCTGGGGAGTATCAGATTTTTGATCTTAATGGTGAGTCTAGGACATGCACGTTTGAAGATGACGAGTCCAAACAGTACATTACCACTAGTGACCCTAAGGGCAAACTAAAGGCGGTTACTGTTGCTGACTACACCTTTGTCTTGAACACTGAGAAGGAGGTCGGTGCTGTAGAAGGTACGTCCCCATCGGGTAAAAAGGACACTGCTCTGGTGTACATCAAGAATGCCCAGTATGCTAAGACTTACGCCATTTATGTCGATGGTGAGTATATGTGTGGTGTTATTACCCCTGATGGTGGCGAAGCTAAGCAAGCTGTGCAGACTACTACTGCATTTATTGCAAGAGCATTGTATGCACTTCTTAATACTGGTAAGAAACCTGATGGTGGTAACCCTGACGTTGGTGGTACCTATGATGCCCTGTTGAATCAGGTTGGTGGTAGAGCGTCTATGGGTTACTCTAGATCTAGTGCAAGCATGAGCTCCTATAACGTAGGTCTAGTTGGCGACTCTGTTATTACGATCCAGTCTAAGTCTGGTTGGGATCCTCCTAATGTCCTTGTTAAGGATGGCTTTGGTAGCCAGAACGCTATTGCTTACATGGGTAAGGTCACGGCTGTTAATAAGCTCCCTCCGATTGCACCTGAAGATTACATCATGCAGGTGTCTGGAGAAAAGAATTCCGAAGATGATGACTTCTATGTAAAGTGGGACGACAAACATAAGGTGTGGAAGGAAACTGTAGCACCTAGGATTCCCACTAAGATCAACCCTAAGAATATGCCTCATGCTATTGTTAGGCAGGAGGATGGAAGTTTTCTTCTTAAGAAGCTCCCGTGGGTTGATAGAGGCTCTGGTAATGAAGACACTAACCCTGATCCTTCTTTCATTGGTAGGAAGATTAACGATATCTTTTTCTATCGTAATCGCCTAGGGGTCATCTCTGATGAATCCATTATCCTTAGCGCAACAAACGACTTCTTTAATTTCTGGTTTAAGTCCTCTGCGGCTATTGCAGACACTGACCCTATTGATGTCTCGGTTTCCTCTAATAAGGTTGCCATTCTGACTCATGCAGTCCCCTTTGCTAGAGAGCTTATGCTGTTCTCTCGTGAAGGTCAGTTTGTATTGTCTAGTGATGGTGTCATGACCCCTAAGAGTGTCAAGTGTGACCAGATCACTAACTTTGACTATGACACGAATGTTCAACCTATCTCTATTGGCCCTTCGATCTTCTTTGTGAATGATCGAGTAAACTACTGTTCTGTGATGCGCTACTACTCCTTGCAGGACGTGGCTGACCTTAAGGATGCTGAAGACGTAGCCGCACATGTGCCTACGTACATTCCTAAGGGCATCACTAGACTCTCTGGGAACACCACAGAGAACGTAGTTACGGCTATCTCTTCTACTACCCCTAATATCGTATACTGTTATAAATTTATTCTTGTTAACGCTACTAGTGAACAGCAGGCGTGGTTCAAGTGGGAATTTGCAAACAAGAATTCTGAGGTTCTTCTAGCGGAGTTTGTTGACTCAGAGATTTATCTTCTTATTAACTCTCCGAACGGTCTGTATCTAGAGAAAGCGTTGTTGACAGGTAATGCTGTTGACTTCTCTGATGAGCCTACTAGGCTCTTTATGGATCGTAAGAAGAAGTATACAATTCCTAAGTCCAACAAGTACAGCGACTATGAGGATTACACTGAGGTGTCCCTTAACGATATCTACGGCGCTATCCCGTCTACTAAGGATCATAAGTATTTCATTGTCACTAAGGACGGTTACGTTACTGAGGTTACTGATTGGGATTCCAATGGTGTCTTTAGGATCCAAGGGGACATGAGGGGTGTTGAGGTGTTTGTGGGTCTCACCTACAAATTCTGTGTAACTCTCTCTAAGCAGTCCATTAAGAGAAATACGGATACTGGAGGTGTTATCTCTGAGATTGAAGGTAGGCTACAGCTTAGATACTTCTGGTTGAACTATAGTAAGTCTGGTGTATTTGAGTGCAAGGTTGATAACGAACTTAAGGAAAAGCACTTTAAGTATAGGTTTACTGGTAGAAACCTTGGTGAATCTCCGACTATCTTGGGGGCAAACAAGGTTTACACGGGTAAGTTTAAGTTCCCGATTCAAGACAATAATGATGAAGTAGTCATTACTGTCTGCTCCGACAATGTCCAACCCATTAACCTGATTTCAGGTGGTTGGGAAGGTCTTTACATTAGAAGGAATAGTAGCGTATGAAGTTGAAACCCTTAACTCCTGAGCAGAATAACATGCTTTGTGACATCGCAATTCATGCTATGGAGAGTTGTGTCTGTAATGAAGTTGAGATCCCCATTGAACACTTTGTTTATGAAGGGGTGTATTACAGAACCTGTTTTATCCCTAAGGATGTAGCCATTATTGGAGCTTACATCAAGATCCCTACTACTGTAATTGTCAGTGGGGATTGTTATGTTACCCTAGGGAATACTGTAGGGAGGCTTAAGGGTTACAACGTCATTCAGGCTGAGGGTGGTCGTAGGCAAGCCTTTAGGGCACTTGAAGACACGCGCATTACGATGTGCTTTAGGACTGATAAGGTTGACCTAAGGGAATGTGAGAAAGAGTTTACTCCAGAGTGGATGCTATTAACAACTAATAGAAAGGAATTGATTAAAGAATGAGTGGTGTAGTTATCGGAGTAGGCGCCGCTGTTGGTGCAGTAGTTGGTGGCGGTAGTACATTGTACAGCGCTTCAAAGACTAATCGAAATCAGATTAAGGCTTTTAAGAAGCAGATGTATTACATGCAACTTAATTACAACTACAATCAAGCCGCTCTGAATAGACAAGAGCGATCCCTTTATGACTCTGCTGTAGGCAACCTTTTCAACATGTCGGTGAACGCTTTCCAAAATCAATCACAAGTTGAGGCGGCTCAGGCTGAATCGGGTGTGGAAGGCAGGACTCAAGACAAACTTGGGCAGGTTATTAGAGGCACGAATCTTAGACAGCAGACTGCTCTAAAGGAAGCCTATGAGGTTGATGTGTGGAACGTTAGGTCTCAAAAGGAGGCTCTCTACATCGAGACTAAGAACGCTGTAGAGCAAGCTAGAGATAACCTATCTAATAGCTTTATTAAGGGCTCTAAACTGTATGCGCAACTCTTCCAAGGTGTAACTACGGGTGCCGCTTTGGGTGCCGCTACTGCAGGCATTGGTAGTGCCGTTGGTGGTGCACTTGGTGGTGCCGCTTCTTCAGCCGCGGCATCTACTGCTACGGGTGCTTCTGCAGGCATCGGTGGTGCAGGGGCTGTTAGCACCTCTCTAGGTTCTGGCTTCCTGTCTTCTTATGGTCTCGCGGCTAATAGTGCAGTAGCTGGCGGTGCTACTACTGCCGCTTCTACGGGTCTGTCCTCAGGGGCACTGTCAGGTCTTGGTGGCGCAGGTCTACTTGCATCTACTGGTATGAGTGGGGCATCTTCTAGTGCGTCTATTGCATCCAATACTGGTGGTAACATCCTTGGTAACGTAATGGCTAATTACCAACAGTATAAGCCCTATGTTGACTTCATTCAACAGTGGTCTAATTATTATAATTCTAATGTACTACCTAGAGAACGAGGGGGTTACTTTTACTAATGGCTTATAAGAATAGTGCAGGGGCTTCCTCTGCTAAGCAAGAGTTTTATAATTGGAATTACTTTAGTCAGGGCATGACTAAACTAGGGGAAGCTAAGGGTGTTCAGGTTAACATTAAGGATCGCCTTAAGCCCCCTCAGGAAGAAGTTGATTGGCTGTCTACTGTTGCTGAAGGTTTTAAAAAGCTGGGTACTGTAGCAGACGCCTATAAGGAAAAGGCTTTTAAGCAAGCTGATGAGTATCTCCGTACTCACTCCCTTGAGGAGTACCAAGAGGATGTTAAGAACAACAACATTCCCTTCCAGTATGACCCTGTCTCTATGTCTAGACTTAAGTACCAGCATGGTAAGTTGGCTTTTAGTCTTGCAGAACAGGATTTCCAAGATAGAGTAAACAGAAACGAGTTTAACGGAAAGTCCCCTGAAGAAGTCGACGCAGAGTATTTCAAACATGTTCGTAAGGCCATGGAGGATGTTAGAGACTCCTTTGGGTACGACATTAATGAAGACTCTTGGTTCTCTAAGGGTTTCTATGCAGATAGTCCTGAAAGTAGACAGAAGATTCTATTGCAGAACATCCAGTCTAACAACAAGTGGTCTGTGGAACAGGCTAAACTTGTTGATTTGGCTGATGTTAGAGGTGCTGTTAATGACCTATCTAAGAATGCGGCCTATGTTGTGGGAACTATTCTCGATGTCTTTGATGGTGAAAAGAACCCCAAGCTAGCCCACTATTCCCCTGCAGATAAAGCAACTATGGTCTCTGGACTTCTTGAGGACATTGCAGGTAGAGAAGACGGTGTCTATATCCTACAGCAATTGGAGAACTGGAAGCCTTACTTCCTAGATGGTAAGAGTTCTGTAAGGGATATGGTAGGCGCTGTTGCTTGGGACAAATCTCTCAAGACCGCTAGTAATGCCGCATGGAAGGCTGATGCTGAACGTTGGACTTCTCAGGCTCTTAAGGTTGACAATTGGGTAGCTAATGGTGATACAGGTTCTATTGAGCAGGAACTGACTCTTGCAAAAGATAGGGCGGGTGGTGTTGTAAGTGCTGAAGTAGAGTACCTTACTAGATCCCTACAAAGTGCTAGGGATCAACAGAGAGCTTTGATTGCTAAGAACACGGCTAACTCAATTGATGCTCTTAAGGAAGAAGGTAGATCACTCAATGCTAATTACTACATTGAGTCCATGCTTAGGGGTCTTCCGACTAATCCTGAGAATGTCGTAGGGACTACTAAAGAGCATATTGACAGAGAGTTTATGTTTGCTGTTCAGGATGGTAGGATTACTGAGAACGACATTCTAGAGATGGCCTGCAATCCAACTGGTGGTTATAACCCTGCATCTAGCTATCTCAGTAAGGTAGGAAACAATGTTGTTAGAGCTATTAAGGCAGATATCCTATCTCTTGAGAACTCTAATGCCGCTAGTATTGAAAAGCCCGCTTACCTTGACAAGATGTATAGCTTTTATGTGTCTAACCCTAAGCAGTTTGCTACGGCCTTTGGTGGTATGGGTTCCTATGATATGGACGTTCTCCTTGCAATGATGAATGCAAACCAACTTGGGATGACCTATAATCAATGTGTGAGTGCCCTCAAGCAACAGAAGAAGCTAGGTGAAACTAGGGAAGGTCGACAGGAGCAACAGAGGATCTACGACAATCTAGCCAAGGATGCTAAGGGGGATTTGTACTCTCAGGGATACATGGTTAATAGGACTTATGCTTACATGAATGTTGGCATGTCCAGAAAGGATGCTATGGATAGAGCAAGAGAGGATCTTGACAAAGAAACAATTTCAATTGATGACTCTAGGATCCCTGCAAAGCTCTTTATGATTAAAGGTGTTAGGCCTGAGGCTACTAAGGACTGGTTTGAGGAAGAAGTAACCAATAAAGTCAAAACCCTTAAGAAGGATGCAAAAGAAGGTGTCATTAAGGGTTACAACCCTATGACTGATTCTTTTGAAGTTGTTGATGCAGACACTAGGTCTCTACTGGCTAGGTGGGATAGAAAGAGTATTCGTGAGGGCTTTATGAAATACATTGATGAACAATCTAGAACTAAGGTTGAGCCTATTGGTGTTGTTGATAAGCTAGTCAGAAAGACTGTGCATAACGTCAAGGGTTATACAGAATACCTTAATAAGGAGGACTAATGCCTATCTTTCCAGATGCTTCTTCCGAAGATCTAGGGTGGAACACTGTTAACCCTGGTCTTTATTTTACAGATAAGTTTGTCGTCGCTAGAGGACTCACAGGTGCTGAAGAGAAAGCGCTTGAGAAGAACAAAAAGAAACAACCTGAAGTTGGTTTTGTAGGAGGTCTTACTAATGAGTGGGGTGCTGTAGAAATCCGAAAGGCTATGGGCTATGAGGAAGGTTTTGCTGAAAAGACCTATGTCCCCACTGATGAAGAACGTTGGGACGCTCTAAAGCAACTAGGGTATAATCTTGACAGATACAGAGCTGTTCTCAAGGGAGCTTCTTCAAGTGAGGACTTTAAGAGTAACCTCGAAGTAATTAAAAGTGTACAGGAGTATAGAGATGCTCAGGGACAAGCAGGCCTTTGGAACAATCTTGTATCTGGCACTGGTGCTATGTTTGGTGATCCTCTTACCGCACTGCCTGTTTTTGGCTCTAGTAGCGCTATTGGTAGGGTTGGATACGGCGCCGTAATGGGTGTTGCCTCTGGACAGCTCAATAACTATTCATCTGGTGACGACAACGATGCTCTTATGGATATGGCCACTGGTATGGCTTTTGGTGCATCCATTGAGGGAATCGCTAGAGCAACTAAGTTTAAGGATGACGCTACTAAGCTAGGGGATGCCTCTAGGCGTGCCAGAATGTACTCTGAAAAGATTGCCTCGGGTGTTAATGATGTATTCAAGGATACTAAGGCATCTAAGGCATTCAATAGTGCTCTTAAGAACCTTGAGGGGAAACTCCCTACAATTACTGTTCAAGGCGCCATTGATAAAGTAAAAACTGAGACTAGTGCGGGTAAAGCTGTCAGGAAGATTTGGGACTCCCTAGGTAAGACTGAGAGAGGCGATAGAACTACTTTCAAGCAATTCAATAATGCTGAGACTACTCGTACAGCTGAGGAAGCTAGAGACTTCTATAGAAAGAATGGTGAGCGAGATGTAGACATCGTATCAGACGACATCCTCAAACTTCTTGATTCTACCAGAATGGATCGTGACGATCTTGATGAAATGATTCGTAGACGAAGAGACGGTTATAAAACTGATCTTGACGGTAATGAATTGTTTGAAGAGATCGTTGAGCGAATGGGTGCATTCTACGGTAAGTGGGGTGACATGGCTCAATCTAGGGGTATGATTGGTGAGACGGATGCTATGAGGAAACTTAAGGCAACTGGTGACATCGAATATGGTAAGCCCCTTGCTAGATCCGCTGTGTCTAATGATAAGTTCGAAAGCCACTGGCTTAGCAAGAACAAGGTGTCTGACTTCCTCAACACCTTTACAGGCTCCTATGGGGAGAAAGTAAATAAAGCACGGGCACGTGTCTACAAGCTACTCCTTAGAACTCTTGAGGATCCTGAGTACACTAAGCTCCTTAGGGCTAGATATGAAGAAGAACTGGCGGCTAAGGCTAAGGATACTCCTGCCAAGGACACTAAGGTTAAGGTGTCCACTGATCAGGAGGATTTTATTGCTTGGATTAAAAAGAAGGCTTGGGACGATTCCTTGGGCTATGTGGATCAATCAGAGGCCATCAAAAAGGGTCTTATGAATGACCCTAAGGGTGAAGGCATGCCCCACAACTACCAACACGAACGAACCCCTTGGAAGTTCACTATTAAGGATAATGACGGGTTCTCTGTTAGTAGGCTTCAGACAAACATTGTAGAAACCATGAACGGATACAACATGCGTATCTCGGGTGACATGGGCCTCAATGATGCCTTTGGTGTTAAGAGTTTCAAGGAGTTCTCCGACATTATGGATAAGCAACTAGGGGAGTACCTTAAGGAGACTTCTGTTGACGAGCGAGATCTTCAGGCTAAGGCTTTTAGGGCTTACCTATCGGACTACTACGGTAGATCAGGCATGGACAATGAAGATGCTTCTTCTTGGGGTAGTGCAGTTGCAGACGCTCTTAGGAACTTTACACTCTTCACTCACAATGCCTTTATGGGTGTCCTAAACCACTTTGAGACTGCTGAGGGTATTAAAGAGTTTGGTGCTTCCTTCTTCTTTAAGTCTATTCCGGGTATGCCTGACAAGATCAAGGATTGGTCTAAGGGTGGTATGACTAAGCAGGAAAGGGATGAGTTCCGAGACATGGCCTTCGGTAAGGAGGTTAGAGTAAGAGGAGCTTGGACTGAGATCTACGATAGAAACCTAGATAAGTTTGGAGGAGATAAGTATAAGGCTAGATTGGTTGCGGGTACTCAATGGCTCGCTACTAATTCCCCTTTTACTAAGTATCTCAATAAGTCCCAAGATACCATTGTGTCTACAGCTCAGGATATCTTTATTGGACAATTTGCTAGACATGCTCATGGTATGAAAGGGAAGGTTGCCTTCCTAGATGGTAAGACCCTTAATAGGCTCAATATCAATACTAAGGACTTTGCTGATTTCACTAAGGCTTTTAAGGAGGCTACTGAGATCGACAAATTTGGTAGGATCAGAGTAAAGCCTGATGTATACGACTCGATTATTGCAAATGATGTAAAGAGCATGACCATCATGCGTAGACTGGGTGATTATGTTGCCTCTGAGGTTATCCAGAGACAGAGCCTAACTGATGCCTATATGTGGAGAGGTTCTAAGAATTCCCCAATTCTTGGTTTACTCACTCAGTTTAAGAGCTTTGCTATTAGGTCTTATAACAAGAGACTAGCTAAGAGCGCACTTAGGTTTGAAGAGGGGGATGCCGCAGGTCAAGCTATGACTTGGCTTATCTCTGGTGCTCTTGGCACGTTGTCTACTCTTGGTCAGACCTTTGCTACTGCTTCGGGTATGAATGATGAACAGAGAGAAAGATACTTTACAAGAGTGTTTGGCGTCTCTGATTTAAGAGATGCAGATTGGACTACTATCTTAAATGTGGGTATTAACGGCATGAGTAGGTCTAGTATTCTAGCTATGCCTGCAATGCTTGCTTCTCTTGCAGGGTTTAATACTGGCATTAAGTCCACTGCCGATCAAGGCTATATCCTAGATGAAGAAGCTGAGCACTTGAATTTCAATAGCTTGCTTGCCAACATTCCTGCGGCTCAAACTATTACCGGTCTCTATAACCTTCAGGCGGACACTAGAAACCTGTTTAATGCGGGGATCCTCAATGAAGACGACTATACAGAAGGTGATAGAGAGAGATATGCAAAGTCTTTCGGCAGAAGTTTGAAAGCTGTCACTCCGAATGCCCCATTTATTCAGCAATCTTTGATTAACTATATTACTGATCAAGAAGATAACTAAAACAATGGCTTCTACTATTGCTAACTATCAGGGCAATGGGTCTACTACAGACTTCAGTGTGCCCTTTGATTATCTAGCAAAGAAGTTTGTGAAGGTCACCGTAGACTCCCGAGAGAAACTTGGGGGTGACTACGGTGACACCACTAAAGACTACTTCTTTGTAGATAAGACTACCATTAGATTCAATACAGCTCCCGCTAGTGGTACTGAAATTATTATTCGCAGATATACGTCTGCTACTGACCGTATTGTGTCCTTTAAGGACGCTTCGGTACTCAAGGCTAAAGACCTTGATGTGTCTACCATTCAGACTATTCATATTGCTGAAGAAGGTAGAGACATCATCAATGACGCACTCATTGTAGACAAGGAAGGCAATTGGGATGCTAAGGGTAAGCGTATTGTCAACGTTGGAGACCCAATTGATGACAATGATGCGATTACCCTTAAGTTCTACAAAGATGACGCTATGGGCGCCTATCAGGCTAAGCTAGATGCTGAGGCCGCTAGAGATGCCGCTAAGGTCTCTGAGAAGAACGCTAAGACTTCTGAAGTTAATGCTAAGGAGTCTGAAGTAAACGCTAAGGCTTCTGCGGGTACTGCGATATCTGCGGCTAAGCATGCTGACACCGTAATGGCAGAGAATCAGGCAATCATTGAAGAGGCTCGACAGATTCAAACCAATGTCGAAACCTCTGAGAGGAATGTCTATGAGAATACCGTAATCGCTACTCAAAAGGCTGAGGAAGCTAAGGTCTCTGAGAGGAACGCTAAGGAGTCTGAAGACAATGCTATGGCGTCTGAGGTGAGTGCTTCTGATAGTGCCTCCTTGGCTAAGGATTGGGCTACCAAGACTACTGGCACTGTCGATGGATCTGAGTATTCTGCAAAGCACTATGCTAATAAGGCTAAGGATAATGCTGATGCAAGTAATGCTACTCTTGCAGAAGTTAAGGCTGAAGGTGCCAAGCAAGTAAAATCAATTACTGATACCGCAACCACTGAAATTAGTAAAATCACTAGTGAAGGGGGAAAGCAGATCGGTCTTGTCACCAATGAAGGTACTAAGCAGGTTACTAGAGTTACGACTACAGGTAACCAACAGGTATCTGCAGTTACCACTGAGGGCACTAAACAGGTTAACCTAGCGAAGGCTCAGGTAGCCTTGGCTGTCCAAGAGGTCACTAAGGCTAAGGAGCAGGTTAGTCTCGCTACTCAACAGGCTACGCTAGCTACGACTAAGGCTAGCGAGGCTGAGGACAGTGCTACTGGTGCTTCCCAGTCTGCTACGGCGGCTAGTGCCAGTGCTGAGAATGCTAGCGCCTCTGCAGGTACGGCTACGACTCAGGCTACTGCGGCTAGCAATAGCGCTAAGGCGGCTAAGCTCTCTGCGGACAATGCGGCTCTCTCTAAGACTGCGGCGGGTACCTCTGAGGCTAACGCTAAGGCTTCTGAAGTTGAAGCTAAGAAGCAAGCCGATCTTGCTAAGGGTTATGCTGAAGATGCGGCTTCTGGACAGCTCAATGCTGACTGGGCAGTTACTGATTCTAAGTCTAAGGCATTCATCAAGAACAAGCCTACGCTCGGTGCCCTTGCGTCTAAGGACAGCATTGCGTATAGCGAGATCACTGGTACTCCTCCTGAGCAAGATCTTAGCGGTCTTGCTACTAAGACCAAGCTTCAGACGGGTCTTGCAGGCAAGGCTAATGCCTCGCATACGCATACCAGTGCTAGTATCACTGACCTGAGCACTACTTTGGCTCCGTATGCTACGACTGCTGTGATGAACACTGAGCTTGCTAAGAGGGCTCCTGTGTCTCATACTCACACGACTGCTCAGGTTACTGGTCTTGATACTGCGTTGGCAGGTAAGGCTCCTATGAGTCATACGCATACTATTGCTAACGTTACGGGTCTTCAGGTAGACCTTACGGCTATCCGTGAGAGCATCACTAATGTGTCTTCTAAGGTTGACGGTATTGGTGACACTCTGTCTCCTACGTATGCTAAGAAACAAGGTATCCTTGATGCCTGTGATCAAGCTCTAAATGGCGCTAACCCTGTCCATGCAGGTGATCCTACTCTTGATGACATTAAGTTAGCCTTAGCGACCATTCAGGCTCAATTGGGTCAGTTGGAAAGCAGAAGGTATGTCAAGGAGGCCGGTAAGAGTTCTGATGGTACTAAGTGGTATCGTAAGTGGTCTGACGGTTGGATTGAGCAGGGCGGCGTGCATACTTTTTCAGGCTTCACTACGCAGACGGTGACGTTTATGAAGTCGTTCTCGAACACCAATTACATTGCCCTTTTTATGGCAGGTTCTAGATCAGGTTCTGGGGCGGACATTTCTATATACCTAACAGCCAAATATACTTCCCACGTAGGAGTCAATCCTGATAGATCAGGAAATTTGAATTGGTACGCCTGTGGTTACTAAAGGATTACTAAATGGACGATCAAACTTTTCTTAATCAACTAGCTGAGAAACTCAGTAAACTTGGTACTGTTAGACCTTTAGGGTTCCACTATCTTCACCCCTACGGAACAGTGCCTGCTGACTCTATTATTTGTAATGGAGCTACGTATTCTAGAGCTTTATATAAAGACTTCTTTGATTACATTACAACTCAAGGGTGGGTGAAGACTGAAGTTGAATGGCAAGAGATCGCTACGAGAGATAATGGGTTCTGCCCGTTCTATAGTGAAGGTGACGGGAGTACGAACTTTAGGACTCCTAAGTTTGCTCCTTATCAGCAGATTGCTATGGGCGTGGCTCAGGCTACTACGTACCATGAAGCAGGGTTACCTAATATTAGTGGCACTTTTAATGCTCGAGGTATTGAGCTAGATTCTGAAAAATTCAAAGGAACTGGGTGTTTTTACTGGGACGTGAACTACCCATTCACCGATAGTACCTCAGGTCATCAAAACTATTCAACTAAAGGTGGTATTGGGTTTAGTGCTAGAGCGGCAAACAAAGTGTATGGTAAATCAGACACTGTTCAGCCAGAATCTCACGAATGGGTAGTTTGTGTGGTAGCCTATGGTATTGCTACTAATGTAGGCTCTGTGGACATTCAGAACATTATGTCTGCTGTGAATGCTGTACAAGCTAGTGTTACAGAGGTTGAAGGAAAGATTTCTAGTAAACTTGAAGACAGTACAGTACATATTACAGAGACTTGGAAATCTACTGATGGCAACTCTAGGTATCATAAGTGGTCTGATGGGTTTATTGAGCAATGGGGGCTTTTGAACGGAAGCGGTAGCGGTGGTACTGTTACTTTCCCGAAGCGCTTTTCGAACACCAAGTACATCTTTGTAGTTACGCCAAATGAAGAAGGAACGAGTGGTCAATGGTTTGGTTGGTCGACAGGTGACAAAACGACAAGTTCTATCAACTCGCATATCGTTGGCGGTGGTAACGATGGTGCCCCAAAACAATCGTGGTATGCGGCAGGCTTTTAAAAGGAGGTGGCCCTAAATGGGGTTTGAAATCGGACAAATTTTCGAGGGTGAATACCCTCCTGAAGCCGCTGTATGGTGTAACACCAGAGGTGACTGTAGTATTCAACAGGTTGACGGTGGGTATCAAATTATTCAGAATCCTGAACCTGATGATTCGATGGTAGCTAAGGCAATCAGAGCTAAGAGAGACAATCTCATTGGTGAGACTGACTACTATCTCATGCCTGACTATCCATCGAATCCTCAGAATCTTGAAGAACTCAAGGTCTACAGGCAGGCTCTTAGAGACGTTCCTAAACAGGAAGGCTTTCCTAGGGATGTCCGTTGGCCTGATGTGCCTAAGTTCCTCTGTAAGGACTCTGAATTGGAACCCTTAGGTCTCGCTAAGGTAGGGATCTAAGGCTATATCCAAGGTGTTCTTTGGGTAACTATGAACACCTTGGTTTTAAATTCGATAAGTCTGATGGTGAGGCTTTAATTAATATTATGGAGAAATACAAAGATGATTGATGAAAAGTGGGAAGAAGAAGAAGTGATGGCTATGTCTAAGCATAAGCTCCTTGAGGCTGTAGAAAAGCTCAATAAGGAATCTTATCACAGTGCAGAAGACATTAGAAAGTATAAGGATGCCTATAAGGCTCTTTACTATCTCCTCAGTATTGAAAAGGCTAACAAGTAATGACCTTTAGAAATGACCATATCTTTACTACTGGAACACAGAACCCTTGTGTGATGGACTCTGATATTCCAGATATTGAAGGCTCACCTACGGAGAACCTTGAAGACTCTTGGATTCCTAAAGAGTTCACTGCCGCTACTGTGACTGGCACTGGGTTTACTGATGGACACGGTAAGATTACTTTTATTCCCGTACAGGTAGTAGCTGATAAAGCCATTTCTATTGATGCTATGGCTTCCTACGAGGTCACCTTTAGTGGCTCCGTAGGAGGCTTCGGTCAGACGGATCATGTGGTCTCCCTTAAGGGACTCTGTGGGGACGATCAGTATGTTTTCCTTAAGTCTGTTAATGTTATTTGCGGGGTAGATAATGAGGGAAATGGTGTTATGGCTTGTCTTGTTCCGGATGATACGGGAAAGATTAAGAGTAATGCGCTGAAGTTTAGAACCATCAATATGGATGAGTCGTCTGCTACTAAGACAAGAACCTTTAAGGTGTACATTAATGTAACTGCCGAGATCTCCAATACTAATTTTGGTCTTGGCCAACTGTTCCCTACCACTAAGTAATTATGAATATTCAAGTTTATTGGGATGGTAATGTAGGTGCCTGTGAGTATGAAGCTAGAAAGGGTTTCTATACGACAAAGCCTGTGATCCCTACGGTTACCTTCGACACCCTCGTGTACAGCGAGGATGACAATGTTGCAACTAAGCTGATGGGTAATACTCCGTCACAGCTTACTTCTCAGGAGATTGTTGCAGTTAAGCAGTTCGCTAATGCCAATTCTTCGGAGGTGCCTTCGGCTGACACTGTTACTGTCGACAAGCACAATAACGACCCTGAGGCTCACCATGACATCAGAGTAAGCCTTAGCACACTCAATGAGTATGCTCATCAGGTTGCATCCGTGTGGTCTACTGAGGTTGATCTCGTAGACCTCAACAAGGCATCCTTTGATCTCCCTTGGGAGTACATTGTTCAGGACATTAACAACTGTTCTGATAGTGCCAACAGTTTTAATTGGGTGTCCCCTGCCAATGAGGCATATGACGTCACCGTTAGAGTTGGTTTCTCTGGGCTTCCTGAGGGTACCAATGCTACTCTTACGCTAAAAAAGAATGGCACTGAGGTTATTGCTACGCAAGCCTTTACCAACGTGGGTAATGTCATCACCCTTAATAAGGACGGTGTTGTTCTTGCAGAGCGAGATAAGATGTCTTGCACCATTACCTTTGGTAGTATCCCTGCCTCTGGTATTATTACTCCTGCTAGATCCTATCTCAGAGTAGATAATCACGGCTCTGTTATTGCTAAGCGGTCTGCAGATTTTATGTTTAACACTATTGCCAATATGGTCTTCTATGAAGGAATTGAGGCTAGACTACAGCTTGATGAAGCTAGTAAGCCCGCCATTGTAGTCGACACTTGGAAAAATAAGTAAGAGGATTAAATGGAACTGGAAGTAATTAAGAAAGACGGTACCAATGAAGGCTGGGACTGGGATAAGATTGAAGTAGCTATTCATAAGGCCGCCCAGAGGGCTAACGCTACGTACTCTGAGTATGACATTGGTAAGATTAGGGGTTATATCGAGAGCCTTGTCTACAGCAACTATGACGAGGTTCCTACTGAAAAGCTACACTCTATTGTCATTGAAGCCCTTTGTAAGTACGCACCGAAGATCGGAGAATCTTACAAGGAGTTCAGAGACTATAAGAACACCTATGCTAAGGCTTTCGAAGCTGTTAAGAATGAGGCTGACACTGTTCTCCTTTTGGGAGACAAGGAAAACGCCAACTTCGATAGTTCCCTTGTGTCTACAAAAGGCTCCCTCATTAAGGGCTATCTGACTAAGCAGTTGTATAAGCAATTCTACCTCACTAAGGAAGAGAAAGAGGCTACTAAGGTCGGTAAGTATTACATCCATGACCTTCGAGACATGATCTTTGGATCCATCAACTGCTGCCTCTTTGACATGGCTACTGTTCTGAAGGGTGGCTTTAGCATGTCCAATGTTACCTATACGGAGCCTACGAGTGTCCTTAGCGCCCTTCAGGTGATCGGTGACATCACCCTTGTAGCTACTGCACAGCAGTTCGGTGGGTTCACTATCCCTCAGATTGACAAGACGCTCCTCCCGTATGCTAAGAAAACGTATGACCATGCGTTTAAGAAATACTTTGACCAGTGCAATATGGAGTTCGATGAAGCATGTGCAATGGCTGTGCAAGAACTCAAGCGTGAGTTGAGGCAGGGCTTCCAGTCTCTTGAACTGAAGCTCAATACTGTTCCGTGTTCTAGAGGTGACTTTGCGTTCACTACGCTTACCTTTGGTGAGTGGAGCAATGATCTCCCTGAGTATGACAAGGAGTTTCTTGAGGTGATTTGTGAGACCATCCTTGATACCCGCATGAAGGGACATGGGGGTAAACAGGTTGTGTTCCCTAAGCTCGTGTATCTCTATGATTGGGAACAACACGGTAGTGATGAGCACGCTAACGTGTTCGAGAAGGCTGTTGAATGTTCCAGTAAGTGTATGTACCCTGATTTTCTAGCTATTAACGCTCCTCATGGCACTGTGTCTGAAACCTACAGAGCGTCGAATAAGCAGTGTGTGATCCATCCGATGGGATGCAGGGCGTACCTCACTCCTTGGAAGGATCCTGAGACTAACGAGTATGTGTCCGTTGGTCGATGCAACATTGGTGCCGTGTCTCTCAACCTCCCGTTGATCTATAAGTCATCTAAGGGTAACTTCTGGGAAGAGCTTATGGTTAACCTTGAACAGATTCGAGAATTCCTTAAACGTCGCTACGATATGATTAAGCATGCTAAGGCTAGCACGAATCCTATGGCATTCTGTCAGGGAGGTTTCTATAAGGGCTTTCTTAAGCCTGAAGATGAGGTAGGTGAGCTTACCAAGTATATGACAGCATCTTTTGGAATCTCTGCCTTGAATGAGTTTGCTATTCTCTTTACTGGCGGTAAGGATCTTCAGACCCCTGAGGGACAGAAGGCGGCTAAGGATGTCGTTAAGTTCATCTATGATGCAGTGCAGAAGTTTAAGAAGGAAGACGGATATCTCTATGCACTCTACGGTACCCCTGCAGAGTCCCTTTGTGGTACTCAGATGACTCAGTACCATGAGTATTGTGCAAAGAATAACCTTAAGGATGAATTTGAAGGTAGAGCCTACTTCACCAATTCTTTCCATATCCACGTGTCTGCTGACATTACCCCTTTTGAAAAGCAGGATCTTGAGTTTGAGCTCTTCCATCTTATCGAGGGTGGACACATCCAGTATGTCCGCATTGACAACCCAGAGAATAAGTTGGCTCTCACTAACACGCTCCTTCGAGGTATGGCTCGTGGGTTCTATCAGGGTGTGAACTTTGATGCGGCTTATTGTGAGGATTGCCACCAACATAGCTTTAATGTTGGCAATACGTGCCCCTATTGTGGTTCTAGTAACCTGTCTGTCATTTCCCGTGTCTGTGGTTATTTGGGGTACTCTAACATCAACGGCAACTCCCGAATGAACGATGCCAAGATGGCAGAAATCAACGACAGGAAGAGCATGTGATGGAATTGCTAGTTAAAAGCGCTATAACCTTACTCCTACTGGGATTTAATGTGTGCGTAGTAGGTCTAGTAATATTTTCTTGCATACTATGCTACAAATCTATTAGAGACTGCATAGAAGGGAAAGGTTAATGAAAGAGGATAAAGAATAAAATGACGAATACTATGGAAGATCAAACCAAAGAGCTTATCGGAAATCTCCAGAAGGAACTTGGAATCTGGCTCAAGAGAACTAACCAGAATGCTCCTTATACTAGGCGTCTGAAGCTACTGTACCAGAAGTGCATTATTGAGGAGTTCAATGAGTTTGTCCAAGAGAACGCCGACACTCCTAACGACATGAAGGAGCTGTGTGACCTTATCTGGGTATGCGTTCAGTACGCCAATGTTTGTGGGTACGACCTTGAAAAGGGTATGCACGAACTGATGTCTGAATACTCCAGTAAGTTCTATGACAGTGAGGGCAACTACAACCCCCAATTCAGAGAAGACGGTAAGCTCCTAAAGGGCACTGGGTTCAAGAAAGCTAACTTTGAGCAGTTCTTTGAGGAATGAGCACCCTTGATGAGGAATCTGGTAACCTAGCAGAGAACATAGCACAGGTAGCTCCTTCATTGGCAGTATCCAGTGCTGTGATTCTCGGGTTACCTCTTAGCGATTGGGTGTACGTCATCACAATTATCTATACTTTTGTAGGCATCTGCACAATGATTAAAAAGCATTGGGTAGAACCTTGGTTAGAAAAGAAAAGAAAGGAAAAGAACAATGGACTATAAAGGACTTGAGAGCCTCCTAGGTAACATCCATGAGGAGATGCTTCAGAACATGCTTAATGACCTCAGGAACCCCGATAAGAGGTCTCCACAGCTCTATAATGCAATCATTAAGGAGCTTGAACGTAATGGCATTGACTGTGTCCCTAAGGCTGGAGAGGGTGAAGAGAATGCACTTAGTAAGCTCCTGAAGGCTACTAAGGAAAACTTCGAGAATTCCTATAGGGGAGACATGAGTGTTAACTGAGAAAGAAGCTAAAGCTCTACTCCCCTACTATGAGAACTTCCCCCTCTTTACTTCTTTGGTTTGGAAGTCGATCGGTTTGCCTTCTCCTACCACACTGCAGGTAGACATTGCTAATCTACTACAGAACCCCCCTAGTGACCGCATGATCCTAATGGGTTTCCGTGGTGTAGCTAAATCCTTTATTACGTGTGCATACGTTGTCTGGAGTCTCTGGAGGGATCCACAGACTAAGATTATGGTAGTGTCTGCCAACAAAGAACGAGCAGACGCTAATGCTACGTTTATTAAGAAAATCATCAATGAATTGCCCTTTCTGAGCCACCTAAAGGCTAGAGAAGGTCAAAGAGATACTCAGAACCTTTTTGATGTGGGCCCTGCCATGCCAGACCATTCACCTTCAGTTAAGTCTGTTGGTATTAAGGGCCAGCTAACGGGTTCCCGTGCAGACATCATTGTCGCAGACGATAAACTTTAACCATGTCGTCTTTAAACCCCTTAAATTCGGTGAAACTCAGTCCTAACTAGGAAAGACAATACCGAGCCGAGCTATTTAGCAGGTGTAACGACTATTATGTAGGGTCAAGTGACTCGAAAAATGGGGATACCTTTTGGTATAAGATATAGTCTGGTCTTCATAGAGATATGAAGCATCGTCAATTATAAGGAACATAACTATGTACGAAATTAACAAAACTTACGAAACTCCTAAGGGTCTTATCAAGATCCTGTCTAGAACTAAGAAGCAGAAACTTCCTAATGGTAAAGTTAAGCATCCTAGGGCTGTCATCCAGTTTGTTAAAACTGGTACAGTCATTGATGTTCAGACTTGCAACATTAAAGCAGGAAAGTTTGAAGACTTTATGGAACCTACGGTCTATGGTGTAGGGTTCCTTGGGTCTCCTATTAGAATCCCTGCTAGAGGCTCTAATAGCATCATCCGCAAGATCTATGACCTGTGGGCTAACATGCTTAAGAGAGCTTATGGTAACTACAAAACTAGCTATACAGGCTGTAAGGTAGATCCTAGGTGGCATAACTTTACTACCTTCTTGAATACTATTCACGAGGTAGAAGGCTATGAAGAATGGGAAAAGGACTCTAGCATGCACCTTGATAAGGACATCAATAAGGGCAACTGCAGACTCTACTCTAGGGATCATTGTAAGTTTGTTACTGCTACTGAAAACGCAAAAGACTCAAATAAAAGACGATGGGGTAAGACTAACGACCTTACCTTAACATAAAGGTGGAAGTTCCATCTAACTCCTTCACTCAGGTTCTTAGAGATCAGCTATTTGAGCTCGTCAAAGAGTTCGACGCTGTCCTAAAGCCTGGTGAAGGTAAAAAGATCATCTATCTGGGCACTCCCCAGAATGAAATGAGCCTCTATAACGAGCTACAGGAGCGCGGATACACGGCTGTAATCTATCCCGCTAGGTACCCCTATGATGACTCTCATAGAGCCTCCTATGGCGATAGATTGGCCTCTATTATTGCTGACAAGTACGACAAGGATCCTAAGCGTTGGGCGGGTAAGCCCACAGACCCCCTTAGGTTCTCTGAAGAAGATCTACAGAAGCGTGAACTATCTTATCGTAAGGCAGGCTTCGCTCTGCAGTTCATGCTTGATACGACCCTCTCAGACGCCGATAAATACCCTCTACGGCTTCGTGACCTCATCGTAGGTATGTTCCCCTTAGACGAGGCTCCGATGAAGCTCACGTGGCTTCCTGAGCCTTCTAAGAGGGTTCCAGTTGATGAGTGTCCTCCGATGGGTCTTAAGGGAGATTCTTACTTCTACTATCATGCTTCATCCAATGAAGTAGTCCCGTATGCTCATAAGATCATGTGTGTTGACCCCTCAGGTAGAGGTAAAGACGAAACAGGTTATGCTGTTCTCTACTACCTAAATGGATATATCTACGTCATGGAAGTAGGGGGTCTATTGGGAGGCTACTCTGATGTAGTCCTCAATAAGCTAGCTAAGGTAGCTAAGAAGTATAAAGTCAATGAAGTTGTCATTGAAGGAAACTTTGGTGATGGCATGTACATCAAACTATTTGAGCCTGTACTAAAGAAAACCTATAGTAACTGTGGGGTTACTGAAGTTAAATCCACAGGACAAAAAGAACTACGTATCATTGACACTCTTGAACCTGTAATCTCTAACCATAAAATGTGTGTCACCCCTGAGTGTATCAGGAATGACTACTCTACCGTACCTGAATCTGACTACAAATATGCTTGTTTCTATCAGCTCACTCGTATCACTGTTGATAGGGGTGCCCTTATTCATGATGACCGTCTGGATGCTTTGGCAATCGGAGTTAAATACCTTGTGGACTTCATGGGCGTAGACGCTGATGAAGGTATTAACGAACTAACTGAAGAATGGCTAGAGGAGTCTATGGAGTCCCTGTATGGATTCTATACGTCAAATATCGGAGGTGTGATGGTAACTGAAGATAGACACAACCCTAAAGGTACCTCTAAGGGTGTAGACAGATATAAGGATAAAGGCTACGTGTTCAAGAAATGATAACTGAAATATGCTTTATTAGTATTGAACACTTGTTCAGTAAATAATAAAGACAATGTAATAGAGAAAACAGGGTATTTCAGAATAAAATCCATACTCCTAGGGGGGGGCTAGGAAAGACATATATAGATATACATATAGGTCTTTTCTAGCTCCCCCTTTTTGTTAGAAATGAAAGTATCAGAAGTAAAAGGTATCAGTGATGATGGAGTCTTAAGAAAATCCTTAGGGTACCTATAGACCCTTATAGGGATCTATAGACCCTTATGGGAGTCCATAGACCCTTATGGGAATCCTTAGGTGCCTATAGACCCTTATGGGAATGACCTTAATGAACAATACCAATAACACTAAAAATAAAGTATTCATCACCATCAAAATCATCATTATCATCATCCTCTTTATAATGTCTTTGATTAATGGGGATGTGTCTACTGTTGATGCTCTTCTACGTACTCTTGTGGCTAGTCTATAATTACTTCCAGTTCCCCTTGGGTTCCCTTAATGCTAGATACAGCTAGCTACGGGTTCCTGAGGGGTTTTATTTAAAGTTATCCACAGGTTATCCACAGAGTTATCCACAGGTAACCTAGTTAGCACAGGTTATCCACAGGTAACTAAGGGGATCATAAAAATTGACAAAATTTGTGAACCCTCACTTAAGGAGTTCACGTGCGTGGGTGCCCCCGTGGGGGTGCCTGTGGGTGCCTTCGGGTGCCCGCTGTCTCCTTTGGGGTCTTTGAGTCATCCTCAGGATACTAAAGGGTAAGCTAAGGTATTGATTTATCAGTGTTTTTTCGAGTTATCCACAGGTTATCCACAGGGTTGTCCACAGCTAGCTATTGCTAGCACAGGACACCACAGGGATCTACAGGGTTGATTTGGGTCAATAAGGGGTTTGATCTAGATCAATTGTTTGCCTTTGGGTGACATTATCTGTGCTTTGTACCCTTTGGTACTCCTTTAGGTAGCCCACAGCTCTCCACAGCTAGCAGGGGCTCCACGGGACTCCACAGCTAGCCCCTATATAAAGAGTGACTGAGACAGCTAGGACACTATCGACACTAGCTGGGCTAGCTTGCTAGCTATGGCATACCATATTTACGGTATTTTTCACTTGAGGGCTTGACAGGTGATTCGGGGCGCTCTATAGTTCAGGGCATGGAGAACGACAGCTAGAACACTAGCGACAAAACGTTCATCACTAGCATCACTTAAAGGAGTACATCATGATTGTTCGATCCTCTCACATCATCACCCTGCCCTCTGGCAATCTCGCCCGTGATTTCCGATGGGAGTCTCTCGGATATGGTCGAGTCCGTGTCCAGTACAACTACACTGATCGCAGGAGGGCTCACCAGACGGCCCGCAGGTTCACGGTGGAATTCCTGAACGGTAAGATCGACTCCATTCAGGCCCGTAGCGCCAATGGCGGTCGTGTTGAATACTTCAAGACCTCCACGATCCGCGCCGAGCTCCTTGAGATGCTCTCCGAATTCCTCGAGGTCTCGCAGGGTGTCGCACAGCACCGCTATGCTCCTGCTAAGGTCGATGCCGAACAGGACAGTGCCTCTGTCGAGGACACCGCTAGTGACACTAGCACCGCTCTTCTGGGCACTCTCAAGACGGTGGGAGGCATGGTCATGGTTAACATGATCATCACCCTTGCAACACTGGGGATTGTGTGGTACAATCTCTAGCAATGATACTGAAGGAGGGCGAAAGCCTCTCCTTGGGGATCCCCTGTAAATCAACTAAGCTAGTAAAGGAGTAACAAAATGAACTTCAATGAATTCCTCGCCCACGCCAAAAAACGCAACGAAGTGCCTCTCGACCGACTCGCCAAGGAAGTAGGCGCCCATATGGTGCTGTATCCCGAAACTTGCATGAAGGTCATCGAGAAGGCCTTAGAGCCTGTCTATGTTCCTGATGGTTTCCGCTGGTGCTTCCTCGGCGCCTGCCTCAATGAGGGCATGTCTCTTGACATGGCCGTCGTCATCGCAACCAATCCGGGATGTCTCAAGCTCCTCGGGAGGCTCCCCGAGATCAGGGACGATGCAGACAAGGGCTATGGCCTTGCTGTCCGCAACGGTCTTGACATTGATGAGTTATTCCTCAAGTTCTTTGATTTTGAAGAATACTGGAAGGAAAACGGCGGGGATACGATCACCACGCTTTACGGGGTGTACATGATTGATACTAAGGAGCTTTCCAAGAAATACAAGGAGCTTGCCTCCTGCTAAACCATAAGGGGCTAGGGGTTGCTAACGGTAGCCCTCTAGCCGCCAACAAAAGAGGCTAGTAACCTAGCGAGGAGTATTGAAGATGAATGCGCATGTCAAAAAGGTACTGGACACCCTACCGTCATACATGGTGGCGGAGTGGAGCCTGCCCGCCCTCATCAATGGGGACTACACAGGTATCATTCCCATGGATGCCCCTGAGAGTTGCGGTGAGGCCGCTATGGTAGCCCAGTTCGATGAGGATGTAGTGCAAGGTCGCTCCATCATCGTCGACGAAGAGGAAGACGGGACGATTAACCCTGTCTTCTGCAAAGACGAAATCACAGGCACCTATGCCGAGTGCGTCCGTATCTGGCTCGCCTAGTAACCCCAATGAAAGGAATCCCCACCATGAAAATGATCTTTCTCAAGTCCTCCGAAAATGCCAAGACAGGAGACATAATGCAGTCGTACTCCTCAAAGAGCTCATGCCCAAACAGGTGCCCCTTTAAGTGCTCTGGATGCTACGCAGAGGGCATCCGAACGGTCAAGACATGGGAGAGGGCAGACGATGAGTCAGACAAGCGTTTCGTGTCTTCTCAAGATGACCTGACGCTCGCCCTGCTTGGGGGTGTCATTGAGCACATCAAGGAGCCCGAAAACGAATTACTGTTTCGTCACAACATCGCAGGAGATCTTGCGGTAAGGAATACTAACAACTTCAATACCCATGAATTCCTTGATATTGCTAATGCGATCATTCGTGTGAACGCTGTCTACTCAGGGAATTTCGGTAAGGTAGTCAAGGGGTTCACGTATACTCATTGCGAGCTGACAGAAGGGGATAAGTACGTAATTAACAGTATGAAGGGCGTCATGACAGTCAATGTGTCTACGGACTCTGTCCTTGAAGCTCGCATTGCTAAAGCAAAGGGCTTTAACACTGTGTTGACCAGCGTCAACCCCAAGGATGACATTCGGCTACTCAGAGAAGTTCACGGTCTCACCGCTGTCCAGTGCCCCGCACAGACACGAGAAGGCATCACCTGCAAGGGCTGTAGGTTGTGTGCAAAGGATAGGGAGGCAATCGTTGTCTTTGGTATCCATGGTGCCCACAAGGGTAAAGCTCGAAAGGCTATCCAAATCCATCAAGCAAAGCTAGCTCGCTAGCAACCACGACAAACAACTAAATGACTGCCCCTAGGAAAGCCATAGAACGCCCTAGGGGCGTCCATAGGAGATAACATGTATACTCGCACCACCACCGTCATCGAACGCTCTGACATAGCCTCTATTCTCTTTTATCGTTGGAAGGAGGGTGCATACTTCGTCACCTTTACGGACTGCAAGTCTACCTACACTTTCACCGGTAAATATTCAGGTGGTGAAAATGTAGAAGGCAAGCTCTACAAGTTCAAGAAAGGGGCTATGGATCTCATCGGTGTGGCATCTATGAACGGCAGTGTTATGAATGCAATCCTGTCAATGTGGAATAACCATATTAAGGAGCTTGAAAAGAATGCTTAATCTTAAAGAATACCTGATTGTATTCATTGGAATTGCAATCATTCTTGGAATCTTTCCCTTGTTTGTCTTTATTTGCAAACTTATGGGAATCTATTACTAAAAGGGGACAAAATGGAAAAAATTAACGACGGAAATCCTGAAACCAGTGCCCATTATATGGGAGCCGTCCAGCCTATTGAATTGATGCTTAATGCGTTAACTCGTGAGGAATTCATCGGATTCCTTAAGGGCAATATGATTAAATATGCGTTTCGTGCGGGTCGCAAAGCTGGGGAATCAGCAGAGAAAGACAGAAACAAATATCTGACATATGCCGAATGGTTGCGAACTTTCGAGTCGTTCGGTACCATCTATGTCAACGGTGATTGTGTCGAGAAAGGTAAAATCAATGGTTAGAGGAGACACGAGGATTTAATAAAATCCATACTCCTAGGGAGAGGTGAAAGAGGCTATAGACTCCTAAGGGAAACCTAAGGAAACCACAGGGGTCTATAGTTTAACTATGGGTAATATCCTACATCATTACCTATATAACCCTATATAAAAGAGTATAAAAGATCTATAGATATAACTAGAGGTAACCCCTATGTCTTATGATAAATTGAATAGTTTTAGAATTGATGGTGAAAATGAATATGATGATCTTTGTCTTAAATACGGCAAGGCCCGTGTGGACAGGGAAATCGAATTAGAACTTGAAAGCAAAGAAAATGCCTTCAATGCTTTCATGTCTAAGCGTAATAAGGCCATTGAAAGTGGCACCCTTGGCAATATGGGTGCAAGCCGTGTCTTGATTAGCGAAGCTATCCCTGTCATGACTAAGGCCCTTGACAAGTGGTTTAAGGAAGTGGATACGGGTAAGCCCGGTAAGCGTCATGTAATGGCATCCCTTATTCGGTCTTTGTCGTCCGAAGAAATCGCGTTCATTTCCATTAGAACCATCATTGAAAATTCCCTTGGAATCGTGTCTTTAACCAAATTGTCCTCTGCAATTGGTGAAGCTATTGAGGATGAACTTCGATTCAAGATGGTAGTTAGCACCATGGATAAGAAGGAGCTTAGCAGGTTCAATGCAGGGCTTGATAAGCGTATTTCCATGCAGTTCAAAAAGCGCTATGTCGAAAACAAAGAAAAAATCCTAGCAGACGAAAAGAGACTCAAGAGATGGAACAAGTGGGGTAATGCTAACAGGGTACAAGTAGGTCTTAAGTTGGTAGACATTTTCATCGTGTCTACTGGCTTAGGTGCCCTTGAGAAAACTATGAGTGACAACAAAAACGTACATTACATTTTCTGTCTTGACCCTGACGTGTTGACGTACTTGGAACACGAGGATAAGGAAACGGCTAGTCTCATGTTCCAAAATCGGCCCATGGTGATCCCTCCTAAGCCGTGGACTACCCCTTTTGATGGTGGTTACCTGATTAACCTTAAGAAGCCCATACAGCTTGTTAGAATGCCCTCTAAGGAGTGTGCACAGCTCTACGATGAGGTTGACATGCCTAACGTGTACAAGGCTGTTAATGCCATTCAGTCTACGGCTTGGAGGATAAACCGTAGAGTGCTCGACGTGGCCAATGAGGTGTGCTCTTGGGCCCACATTCCTGAGGGCCTAGAGATGCCCTCTGCGACTCCTGCGGAGCCTCCTGTGAGGCCTGCAGAGGCAGACACTAGCGAGGAGGTACAACGTGATTGGCGAAGTGCCATGGTGCACTACTATCAGGACGACAATAAGCGTAAGAGCAAGCGTTATCTTGTCAATGGTGTCCTAGCACTGGCAAACACCTACAAGGACGACATGGAAATTTATTTCCCCCATAATCTTGATTTCCGTGGTCGTGTCTATCCCTTGACCCAGTTAAGCCCTCAAGGAAACGACTTTACTAAGTCGCTCCTCGAGTTTGCCGAGGGGGTGCCTCTTGGTGAGAATGGGCATACTTGGCTGGCCTTTCAGGGTGCTAACTGCTACGGCCTTGACAAGAAACCCTTTGAAGAGCGTATTGCTTGGGTCTATGAGAACACCGACATGATTCTGTCTATTGCCAAGGATCCCTTGCAGGATCTCCGATGGACTGAGACGGATTCCCCTTGGGAATTCCTTGCGTTCTGCTTTGAGTGGTCGGACTATCTGGATAAGGGTGACTCTTACGTGTCTCACCTCCCGATTGCCTTTGATGGCTCTTGCTCTGGCTTACAGCATTTCTCTGCGATGCTTCGGGACGAAGTCGGTGGGGAAGCTGTCAACCTCATGCCTGACGATCATGTTCATGACATCTATGGTATTGTTGCTACCAAGGTCACAGAGTTGCTTAAAAAGGACTATGACAATGGTACCGATGACACCATGGCCAAAACTGAAGACGGTGACGATTACCTGAAGAAGGGCACCCGCAGTATGGCCACGGAATGGCTCAAGCACGGCGTAACCCGTAAGGTGACTAAGCGTAGCACCATGACGCTCTGCTATGGCTCTAGTAAATTTGGCTTTGCCGAACAGGTTTTGGAAGACACTATTTACCCCGCCCTTTCAAAGAATCCCACGGCATTCAGTCGCCCTAGCCAGTCCGCTAGATACATGGCCGGATTGATCTGGGAAGCCCTGCAAGGGGTCGTAGTGAAAGCTGTGGAGGCTATGGGTTGGCTTCAGGTTGCAAGCGGTCTCCTCGCTCAGGACAAGGACATTAACGGTCAAAGTCTGCCTACCTATTGGATTACCCCTGCGGGATTCCCTGTAAAACAGAAGTACAACAAGGTTGTGCTCAAGCAACTCAGGACTTTCACTACTGGAACCATTCGAGTCAAGGAGCCATTCAAGGAAGATAGCCAGATTGAGGAAGGTGCCTCCATCAACCCCGTGGTGTACGAGAGTACCCCCGAGATTGACACCAGAAAGCAGAAGCAGGGTATTGCACCTAACTACGTCCATAGCATGGATGCCTCCCATCTTATGCTTACGGTGTGCTCTTGTGTAGACAAGGGTGTCAAGTCCTTTGCGATGATTCATGACTCCTATGGGGCACCTGCAGGACATGGTGACATCATGTTTACGACCGTTAGGGAAGTGTTTGTAGATACCTACAGCAAGAATGATGTACTGCAGGATCTTCACGATCACATTGAAAACCTTTTGTCTCCGAAGATGGTCGACAAGCTCCCTGAGATTCCCTCTAAGGGAAATCTTGATCTTGAGCGAGTCAAGGAGTCCATGTACGCCTTTAGCTAACCCCGCTAATAAAATCCATACTCCTAGGGAGAGTAACCAAGCCTCCCTAGGTTAAACAAACTCCAACTAATAAAATCAATACTCCTAGGGAGAGTAACCAAGCCTCCCTAGGTTAAACAGCTAGCTCGCTAGCAACAAACAAGGAAGTAATTAAATGTCTATCAACAACAATCGTTTCACTACCCCCAAGGGTCTCGCACAGTATCCCGCTCTCAAGACCCCGGATACTAAGTTCAATCCTGAAGGTGACTACAAGGTCAATCTTGTCATGGAAGATGATGAGAAGACTAACGCCCTCGTGTCTAAGCTCGAAGCAATCCTTGAGGACTTCTATGAGAATGACGACAATGTCAAGCAGGCCATTGCGAAGGGCCGCAAGGTGGTGACTCAGGACATCTACGAAAAGGATGAAGAAGGTCGCATTGTGATGAAGTTCAAGCAGAAGGCGGTCATCACGAAGAAGGACGGTTCCAAGATTACCGTCAAGATCCGTCAGTTTGACTCTAAGGGGAAGCCCATTGATGTAAACATTGGTCGAGACAGTGTTATCAAGGTGTGTTTTAGTGCCAACCCGTATTACATGCCCTCTACGCGTACCTGTGGTCTTTCCCTGCGACTTCTCGCAGTTCAGGTTGTCTCTCTGAATGAGTTCGGTGATTCCTCTGCGTCCTCTTATGGCTTTGAAGAAGAAGAGGGTTATAACGGTGAGGAGCCTGAGGATTCCTATAAGAGCTTTGAAGATATCGACAACGACGTTCCCGGAGATTTCTAAATGATTAAGTTTACTTTCGGTTCTAATCTGCGTAACGGGCTCGGCCTCCTCCTTACTGACGAAGGTCTTGAAAAGGCTCTTAATGCCGCAATTGAGCATTACAACTGGTACGTTGAAAAAGAAGGTAGGGCACCAAGTGACTTCTATTGCTCCGTGTCTGGTGCTAATCCGAGTTACTTCAGGGCCAA
>SKEC01000405.1_pt1 | contig 43438 bp, 51 predicted proteins | sample 4826641 | NCBI WGS metagenome assembly SKEC01 (sample SAMN11008819, study PRJNA524170) | human gut metagenome | biome: Human fecal sample; material: Feces; isolation source: fecal sample from pouch patient p18, p21 | host: Homo sapiens | place: Israel: Tel-Aviv | collected 2015-12-22
AAATGGCAATCAGGACTTGGTTCTAAGTTTATCCACCAAGGCGAAAAAAATGCTGCGAAATATGCGGACGAGGTCATTGTTCTGAGCAAAGGGGTGCAGGACTATTTTAAGGAAACTTATGGAAGAGAAACGTACTTTATCCCTAATGGCGTGAATAGGCCGCAGATTCGGGAAGCAAGTCTGATTACAGATAAGTTCGGGCTGAAAAAAGACTCATACATATTGTTCCTCGGTCGTCTGGTGCCGGAGAAGGGCATTCGATATCTGGTTGAGGCCTTCAAGAATGTCAAGACGGATAAAAAGCTGGTTATCGCAGGCGGCTCTAGTGATACGGATTCCTTTATGGAGGAATTGAAAGAACTGGCGAAGGGTGACGATCGGATTCTCTTTACCGGGTTTGTACAGGGAGCAATGCTGGATGAACTATACAGCAATGCTTACATTTACACGCTGCCGTCTGATCTGGAAGGAATGCCATTAAGTCTGCTGGAGGCAATGAGCTACGGCAACTGCTGTTTGGTTTCGGATATTCCGGAGTGCGCAGAGGTTGTGGAAGATAAGGCATTGATTTTCAAAAAGTCAGATGTAGAGGACTTGCGAGAAAAATTGCAAGATGCCTGTGACCATCCTGAAATGGTTATGAAAATGAAGAATCAGGCAGCTGACTTTATCTGCGAGAAATACAACTGGGATGAAGTTGTAAAGGAAACGATGAAACTGTACAGGAGAAAATAATAGATGAGAGTATTGATAATAAATAAATTTCTATATCCAAACGGTGGATCAGAAACCTACATATTTAAGCTAGGTGAGGCGCTAGAGCAGCACGGACATGAGGTTCAGTACTTCGGTATGGAGCATGAAGGCCGCTGCGTGGGCAACCGGGTCAATGCTTATACATCTGGTATGGACTTCCACGGCGGCAGCAAACTGAGCAAGCTGACTTACCCCATCAAAACTATCTACAGCAAGGAAGCAAGAGTGCAGCTGCGGAAAGTTCTGGACGACTTCAAGCCGGATGTCTGTCACCTGAACAATTTTAACTACCAGCTGACACCTTCCATCATTCTGGAAATCGTGAAGTGGCGCAAGGAGACCGGAAGGGATTGTAAGATCATCTTCACGACACATGACTACCAGCTGGTCTGCCCGAACCACATGCTGAACAATCCGAACACCCACCAGAACTGTGAGAAGTGCCTCGGCGGCCATTTCGTGAACTGCATGAAAGGCAAGTGCATCCACGGTTCCACTGCGAAGTCGGCCATCGGCATGATGGAGGCTGAGTTCTGGAAGTGGAAGGGCACCTACAAGTACATTGACACCATGATCTGCTGCTCGGAGTTCATGAAGAGCAAAATGGACAGCAACCCGCTGTTTGCGACGAAGACCGTGGCAATGCACAACTTCATTGATAAGGTGGAGTGGAAAGAGACTCCGAAGAAGGATTACGTCCTCTACTTCGGCCGCTTCTCGGAGGAGAAGGGTATCGGCACGCTCATCAAGGTCTGTAAGGAACTGCCGGATGTGCAGTTCATCTTCGCCGGTACTGGCCCGCTGGAAGAGACAGTAAATGGTATTAAGAACATCAAGAACGTTGGCTTCCAGAAAGGCGAGGCACTGGAGAAGCTGATCCGTGAGGCACGGTTCTCCATCTACCCGTCTGAGTGGTATGAGAACTGCCCGTTCTCTGTGATGGAATCCCAGATGTATGGTACGCCGGTGCTGGGAGCTGAAATAGGTGGTATCCCGGAGTTGATTCAGGTCGGCAAGACCGGCGAGTTGTTTGAGAGCGGTAATGCCGAAGATCTGAAGAAGAAGATCGAGAAGCTCTGGGGTGATAAGAAGCTGTGTGCGGAGTACAGTGCGAACTGTAAGGACATTAGCTTCGATACCATCGATGAGTATTACGAGAAAATTATGAAGGTGTATTGTGGAGAAAATAAACAAGGATGAGTGAAAGAAAAATTGCGAATAATCATTATCCAGGGCTAGATGTGGTTCGTGTTATAGCGATAGCGGGCATTGTTCTAATGCATGTGCTTGCAAATGGGAATTACGATCTAAGCGGATTTTTATTCGAAAAAGTTATCGGAACGGCAGGCAATTTTACCATTCTGTTTATGATGGTAAGTGCCTTTGGAATGTGTTGCGGATACTATGAGAAATTCAAAGCAGGAACAATTAATATAGAAGCATTCTATAAACGCCGATATGAAAAACTATGGCCATTCTTTGCATTGCTCTGCATTTTGGATGTGGTGATTTCTCCAAGTGCGGATAGTGTATATGAGATTTTTGCAAATCTTACAATGTTGCAGGGGCTACTGCCAAACCCACAGATTTCTGTTGTAGGCGTGAGTTGGACGTTGGCAGTAATATTTGTTTTTTACTTGTTGTTTCCATTTTTCTGCTTTTTGTTGTTTTCAAAGAAAAGAGCATGGCTGGGTTTTATTATTGCTGGAATTTATAACATTCTCTGTCAGTTGTACTTTTTTGATGAGCAACATGTACTGGGAAATTTTATGGAGAGAGAAAACATCCTGTACAGTGCGATATTTTTCATGGCAGGTGGCCTGATTTATCTTTATCGAGATGAGCTGGAGCGGCTGAAGAATATTAGAATTGTTGCGGTCTTTTTTCTCGCAATAACAGCTAGCGCATATTATTTTCTGAGTCAAAATGACTTGGTTATGGCCGTTTTTTCTGTGGCAATTATTATTTTTTCTATAACTGATAGCGGAAAACTAGGAGAAAACAAATTAATCAAACAACTAAGCTCTATTAGCTTTGAAGTTTACTTGAGCCACATGATGATTTACCGAGTTTTGGAGAAGTTGAAGATAAATCACATGTTTGGATTAAATGCCATTTCATATGGTGTAACGGCAGTTTTAACACTTGCTGGAGCGATTGCCTTTTCTTACATCGCAAAAGTGGTACTAGAGAAATTTATTATATGTATGAAAGAGAGAGTTAATCATGTCTGAAGAAAAGAAGTTAAATGGTACGGTCATCGTCACTTATCGTTGCAATGCTCGTTGCTCTATGTGCAACCGTTATAAAGCGCCTTCCAAGCCTGAAGAAGAAATCAGCATCGAAACCATCAAGAAGCTGCCGAAGATGTACTTTACGAACATCACCGGTGGTGAGCCGTTCATCCGCACTGACCTGAAGGATATCGTGCGTGAATTGTACAAGAAGTCTGACCGTATCGTTATTTCCACGAACGGTTTCTTCACCGACCGCATCGTTGACCTGTGCAAAGAGTTCCCACAGATCGGTATCCGTATCTCTATCGAAGGTTTGGAACAGACCAACAATGAGATCCGCGGCCTGCAGAACGGCTACCAGCGTGGTTACGGCACACTGAAAAAGCTGCGTGAGATGGGTATGAAGGACGTTGGTTTCGGTATGACCGTTCAGGACAAGAACGCTCCCGACCTGGTTCCTCTGTATAAAATTTCTGACGAGATGGGCATGGAGTTTGCAACGGCCTCTCTGCATAACAGCTTCTATTTCGTTGAGGCAAAGAACATCATCCATGATCGTCCGATGGTTGCAAAGAACTTTGAGAATCTGGTCAATGAACTGCTCCGCAGCAATAGCCCGAAGAAGTGGTTCCGTGCATACTTTAACCACGGCCTGATCAATTACATCTACGGCCAGAAGCGTCTGCTGCCTTGCGATATGAGCTTCGATACCTTCTTCATCGACCCGTATGGTGATGTCATGCCTTGCAACGGCACCAAGGATAAAGAGGTCATGGGTAACTTGAACAATCAGACCTGGGATGAGCTGTGGAACAGCCCTGAAGCAGAGAAGGTTCGTGCAAAGGTTCGCTGCTGCGACCGTGACTGCTGGATGATCGGTTCTGTCAGCCCGGCTATGCACAAGTATATCTGGAAGCCTGCTACTTGGGTTCTGGTACATAAGTTCAAGGCTCTGTTCACTAAGCATCCGTACAGCATGTATGAGCTGAAGATTTGCCGTGACTACCGTGATGGTAAAGTCACCAAAGAGGATCTGGATAAGTGCAGCACCTGCGATATGAACTGCGTGATCAACAACGGTCTGAGTGAGGCATCCAAGGAACAGCTGAAGCATAAGACCGGCGAGGAAATCGTGGATGCTGATATCGCACAGCAGATGGAGAATAAATAAGGAAAACAATAACTATGATGATAACAGTTTTAACCCCTACCTTTAATCGGGGGGGGGATTACAAAGCCTCTGGGATTCACTGCAAAAGCAAACTGTAAAAGATTTTGAGTGGCTTGTAGTTGATGACGGAAGTTCTGATGGTACGAAAAATTTAATTACTCAGTTACAAGAAAAAAGTGATTTTCCAGTACGATATATCTATAAGAATAATGGTGGAAAACACACTGCTTTAAATGTAGGAATACAGACCATTTGCAGCGAACTTATCTTTATAGTTGATTCGGATGACTGTGTGACAGATGATGCAGTTGAGTCGATATTGAAGATTCACAAGAAATACAGGTCACAGAATAATATCTGTGGATACGCGTTTCTTAGAGCATTCCCCGATGGTAAAGTCAATGGCAAGAAGTTTGATGTAGATGAAAAAATAGGTTCCTATATTGACGTGCGTGTAAACGGTGATGACACTGGCGCAGATAAGGCAGAGGTGTTCAAAACACATTGCTTGAAGGAATTCCCGTTTCCTGAATACCCGAATGAGAAATTCCTTGGGGAGGATCTTGTTTGGGTCAGAATGGCTAGAAAATATGAGATGGTACATATTAATAAAGCCATTTACGTCGGAAATTATCTTGAAGATGGATTAACTAATAATCGGCGTAAGCATAATATTGCATCGCCGATAGGATGTATGCATCGAGCAGAGGAATTCATGGAGTCCGACTTAAAGACAAGATATAGAATCAAGGGTGGACTACAGTATATTGTATATGGGAGATTTGCGGGAGTCAAGGTTGTCGATTTGATTCGCAAATCAAGACATAAAGTTCTTGCAACAGTGTGCACACCGGGTGGATTGTTCTTGCATTCACGATGGAGTAAAGCACAGTAATTCGATTGATTAAGTGCCTAAATGTCTTCTGTCAGTAGATGATGGGAGATATTTAATGAAAGTACTTGTTATTAATCCGATTATGTACACATCGGAAACAAAAAATATAAAAAGAGCTGCATCAATAAAAGACACAATGATGTATGATTTTTGCTTGGCTTTCCATGAAATGGGTCATTCTGTAACGCTGGTTGGAGGGGAGCCGTTCAAGCCGACAAAAAGTGAAACATATCCATTTGAGGTACTGTGGTGGGAGTGCAAGTGTCAAAAAGTCTGCATGCCGCACTGTTTGCCGTTTATGCCGGAAACGTATCGGTATGTAAAACAACATCGCGCTGAGTACGATTTAATTATTACAAGCGAAGTATTCTCACTGAATTCGTTGATGGCATATCGAGCAGCACCAGACAAGACAATTATCTGGCATGAACTTGCAAAGCATAATGCCATTATGAAGAAAATTCCCTCAAAGATCTGGTATGGAGTTATAGCAAGACTCTTCATGCGAAACGCAAAGGTTGTTGCGCGCTCAGTTGAGGCAAGAAACTTTGTGAAGAAATACTGCGTGAACACGGATGTAAATGTAATCGATCATGGTGTCAACCTCGATAAATTTAAAGCATCTACTGAGAAAGATAACAGTTTTGTGGTTTGTTCACAACTGATTGAGCGAAAGAAAATCGATGGAATCCTTGAAAAGTTTGCCAAGTATCTGGATCAGTACAATTCTACATGCCGGTTATTCATTATAGGCGAAGGGGAGTTGAAAGAAAAACTTCAGAGGATGGCACAGACTTTGGGAATTGCTCCGAATGTAATTTTCACAGGAAAGATGACACACGATGAACTACTCCCGATTTTGTCTAAGTCAAAGGCGTTGCTCGTTAATACGGTGAAAGACAACAATATGATTTCCATCGTAGAAGCGATTGCGGTTGGAACGCCTATTGTCACAACAGACGTTCCACTAAATTCTACCTATATCAAAGATTATCAACTTGGCATTGCGAAGAAACAGTGGGATGAATCCGATTTGAATGATGTGGTTTCTAACAGTGAAATGTATATTGAAAACTGCATGAAATACAGATACAAACTTTCTACAAAACAGAGGGTAGAACAGTTCTTGGAAGTTAAAAAATGATGTGATTATGGAGGATAAAATGTATTCAATAGCGTATGTTGTACCCTATTTTGGAAAGTTTCCAAAGGGGTTTCAATTCTGGCTGTTAAGCTGTAAGTGTAACCCATCGATTGACTGGCTGATTTTTACAGATGACAAAACGCCTTATGATTACCCGGAAAATGTGAAGGTTACATATTGGACGTTCGATCAGATGAAGAAAAAGGCTCAGGCAATTTATGATTTCCCGATTTTCCTGGAGCGCCCGTATAAGCTCTGCGATTTCAAGCCGGCGTATGGTGAGATTTTTGCAGACGAGCTGAAAGACTACGATTTCTGGGGACATTGCGATATAGATCTGGTTTGGGGTAATATCCGCAAATTTTATACGGATGAAGTTCTCGGTAAATATGAAAAAGTTGGTTTTAATGGACACTCCAATCTCTATAAGAATACACCTGAGGTGTGTGCTCGCTATAGAACACATATTGAAGGAAAGATGTACTATCGGGATGTCTATTCAGTCGATAAGGGCTTTGCATTCGATGAGCCGGGTATGGATGACATCTACGAGGCACTTCAAATTCCAGTCTATAAAAAAATTGATTTCGCCAACCTGCTGAAATATGATTATGGCTTCTTCCTTGACTGGGGTAAGGAAGAGGATGCGTACAAAAATGAACATCAGGTCTTTACATGGCACAATGGAACTCTTCTTCGCCATTATTTGGATCATGGCAAAATAAAGGATGAAGAGTATATGTACTTGCACTACTGGTGCCGCCCGACAACTTTTGCCATTAAAGAGTACGATGAGCAAAAAGATTATCTGATTTATGCAGATACTACAACGGATAAGCCGTTTGAGCTGACTCCTGGCTTGATTCTGAAAAGAAGCCGCCGCAGTAAAGTGAAATACTATGCGAAGGTACTGTGGTTTAATAGGAAGAAAATCACTTGGGAAAGAATTGTATTCAATGTAAAGGGAATGTTGAACTATAAGAAGTAAGGAGGTGGCGATAGGTGGGACTTTATAAAGTATATGATAAATTTCGCCGTTATTGGCGGCAGATTCACATGCTGACGATCCGTGATGGATGGAAGAAGATGGCCTACATAAAGAGGCACGGAATGTTTGGCGCAGTGGGTGAAAATTGTTATTTCCAGTCGAATATACTGCCCGCAGAACCGTTTCTGGTCTATCTTCATGACAATGTGGCAATTTCGGCAGGCGTAAGAATTGTAACTCATAGTGCGCTGAATACGGTGTTTAATCATGAAGAAAAAACAGATCAGTATCTTTGCCGCTTCGGAAAAGTTGAAATTGGAAACAATGTGTATGTAGGTGCAGATGCAATTATCAATTATGGAGTTACAATTGGGGATAATTGTATCGTGGCTGCAGGAGCAATCGTTACGAAGGATGTTCCGTCGGGCAGTATTGTTGGAGGCGTTCCGGCACGGGTAATTGGAACTTATGAAAGTGCAAAAGAAAAAGCAAGGACATTTTCAGCACCTTTCTTAGAAAAAGGACTGAGGGAACCCTGCACAGTCGAGGAAATGCTTCATGTCCAGTAATGAAACAACTTTAAAATGCAAACCCAAAAGGTATCTTTGGGTTGATAACTTAAAAATGTTTGCCTGTTTGCTTGTTGTTATAGGGCATCTCTATATGTCGATGATGGCAGGCGGCTGGATCAGTGAGAACAATATCTTATATTGCTGGCCGATCCAAACGGTATATACATTTCATGTGCCTCTTTTTTTTGTTTGTAGTGGTTTTCTATATCAGGCTACTGCTCCGAACGAATGGAATGTAAAAAAACACATAGGGAATATTAAGAAAAAAGCCCTCGCATTGGGTGTTCCATATGTAACGTTTTCAACTATTACACTTTTACTAAAGAATGTATTTGCCACGGATGTAAACAACGCTGCACCACCTTTTTTGAAAACGCTTCTTATAGAACCAATCGCACCATACTGGTATTTATATACGCTGTTTTTACTGTTTTGCCTGATTCCTCCGGTGATAGGAAAAGGGAAAAGAAAACCGCTTGTCAGCATGGTTGTCATAGCGTGTTTCATGAAGATCGTCTATGTGGGGTGGCTTGCAGATAAGGCTATCCCGGATTTGGTTGCAAAAGTGATGGCAAGTGCTGTTTGGTTTTGCATAGGAATGCTGATTACAGCGACTCCATTCAAAAAAAATAAACTGGCTGATGGGATAGCGGCTGGGATGGTGATATTGGCATGCATCCTTTCTTACTTTGTCTATAGTACACCGACCGATAATGCAAAAGCTCAATTTATCTTCGCCAGTATTTTTGTGCTTGTGATTACATACTTTTTTCAAAGCAAAGAGCAGTATAAAACAGATGGATTGGTTAATCATAGCGCAAAGTATTTTATGCCCGTATATGTATTACATACAATTGTGGCAGCGGGCGTTCGAACCGTGTTGTTGAAAATCGGTATCTCTTCAGGAATTCTTCACTTTATGATTGGCTTTAGTGTAAGTGTTTTTGTTCCGATAGTAATTTATATCATTGCCGAGAAACAGTGGTGGCTATTATTCTGGTTTGAACCGATAAAGGCTATGAAACTAAGGACACAGAAAAAATAAAGGGTGGAATATAATGAAGATAAAACAATTGTTTAAAAAGAGTATAAGCCAAAAAACGCTGTTTACAGATGTTTTTGGCTATTCGCTGACAAAGACTGGATTTGCAGATAAATACCTGGCGGGTCAGCTGACAATGTATAAATCCTATTCGTGGCTTAAAAAACACTTTGAAAATGATTTGAAACAAATCAAGACTGAGCTTCCCAAAGAACAGAATTGTGACGTGGCGGAGAAACAAGTTTGGATCTGTTGGCTGCAGGGAATGGAGAACGCACCTCAAATTGTTCAGGATTGCTATGCATCTGTCTGTTACTGGATGAAAGACTGGAAGATAACGGTTATTACTGCGGACAATATGAACGAATATGTGCAATTCCCGGATTATATTGTTAGGAAATGGAAAGAAGGAGTGATTAGCAATACACATTTATCTGATCTTTTAAGACTTGAGTTGCTTATTCGTTATGGTGGATTGTGGATTGATAGTACGACATATATGACAGGCACTATTCCAGCCTATATTGATGATTCCAATTTCTTTGTATATAGAAATGGTTGGATGGACATGGAAATGATCAATATGGGTAGCTGGCTAATTTTCAGTAAGTACACAAATAATATAATTCTTCTTGAAACACAAAGCCTACTCTATGCGTATTGGAAAAAATACAATTATATTAAGAACTACTTTTTGATGCATATATTTTTCCGTATGGTAACAGATGCGAATCCAGAACTATGGGAACAAGTTCCGGCAATAAATCACATTGATTCTCATTTGCTGATGCAGGAACTGCCAAAGCATTATGACGAAAATCGTTGTCAACAAATTATGCGTCTGACACCGATTCACAAACTAACATACAAGGTGGAAACATCTAAGGGGGCAACTGCCGAGAAGTTGGGAGTGTTGTTTCAAAATAGGAGAGAACAGAATGATTCAATACAGTGACCGTGGCAAAGTAAGAATAAAAGATTTGATTTGGTATATTATCGTTGCGTTTCCATTGACTTCAACGATAAAAGTATATGTTGGACCTTTAAACTTGATTCTGACAATTTTACTGTTTGGTCTTTTTTTCTACAATTATTATAGAACACAGATGTTCAAAAGCGAGTTGTTGCTTTGTTTTTATGCAGTGCTCGGCGTTTTGATGAATGTTGCAATCAATGGCTTCCATTTTTTCAGTACGAACATGGTTTTTTACTTTCCATTTTTGATTTTATACTTCCTTTTTTTTATATACCATCAAGACGATTCTATAGCGTTTATGAAAAATCATAAGCAGTATGTAGATAGCGTTATAGGGTTGTGGGTAATGGCAGTGCTGATTTCATTGCCGTTGTCAAGCAGTTATGTGTATGAGGGAGAAACAAGAGGATTTGTTTCCTTTGCGGGAACAACGTTCCTGCTCTGTCCAATTGCGATTTTTGTATTTGCGCTTCTTACGGTTCAATATAATCTTTGGCATAGGAAGAGATATGTAATTGCCATGTTTGTACCTTCGCTGTGTATCATGCTTGGTACGACAAGAACATATCTGGGTGTTTTGGCGTGCGCGTGGATGCTGTTTCTCTATACGCAAATCAAAAACAAAAAGATGTACTTTGCAGTAATTGCGATAGCAGCAGTGGTTCTGGTTGGAATTGTGCTACTGTCTCCGATAAAGGAAAAATTTATATCTGCATCAAGCAGAACAGAAATCGGCATTGATCCGCTGGCTGCATTCACTAGCGGAAGATCTACTTTCTGGACATACGATATTTTAACTATGATCAAAAACAATCCGATTCGGATTCTATTTGGAAATGGAGTCAACTATTTGTTCAAGATTAACTATGCTCATTTTGGAAATCCATTGTGGGCACATAACGATTTTATTCAAATTTTTAGCGACTATGGTTTGTTTGGCCTATTGGTGTACTTTGGAATGTTTATAACATTGTTCAAGAAGACATTCAACGGAATTAAAATATCGAAGATGGCGATGATGATGTTGGTTGCAATATGGGCATTTAACGCCTTCTTTAATATGTTTTATACCTATTTTTGTGCAACACTTTCTTATCCGTTCTATTGTATGATTATTAAAATCGACGCAATTAAACGGGGGGGGGTAATCCTAAGCAGATGGATTAAGAAAAAACTTGCTGGACTGAAGCACGAAACAGCTTGTGCTATACATACTCAATTTTGCAACTATATGAGATTTGCAGGATGTGAGGTGGTGGTATGAGTTGGAATGTGAAAGTTGGACAAAGAGTATATCATTCACATACTGTGATTTGCATCTTGGTCCTTGCATTCCAGATTTATTTTGAAATGCGAGGTGGCAGAACCTATTTCGATGAAGGACTAGCACTTGTTTGCATGTTCTATGTTATAATACTTCTTTTAAAGAGAAGATTGGACTCATCAGACCAAATATCGGTGTTCCTTCTGATTGTGGTAATCGCAATTGGCTTACTTTCGAATGCGATGGGTGGATTGGCATATTCATGGTTCTCAGTTTTTGTGGATGTCATTGCAGAAACAAAGTTTTTGTGGACGATTTTTGCATTTAAATATTATATTACATCAGACGTATATAGCGATATGTCCAGAGCACTGCGCCCACTCGCAAAATTGTTCTGCTACCTCGCAGGCTTATTTGCGATTATATCCCAGTTTGTGAATCTCGGAATGACTGAAAACGAAAGATATGGAATCAAATCCTATAATTTTGTTTTTCCGATGAGCTTTCAATTTCTTGCAGTTGCATTGGTTGCAATTGCTGTGCTTTCAATTTCAAAGGACAAATACAACAATCGTTTGCCGTATGCAGCCGTGTGCGTTGGACTGATCCTAGCGACAAAAAGTTCTCCGTTGCTGTTTTCGGTAATGTTTATATTCCTTTTGATTTATTTTCAAAAGAGAGCACAGCTTAAAACAAGAACGGTAGTGTTTATGGCTGTGATTGTTTTGATTTTGGGAACCTTCCAGATTCAAACTTATCTGATGAATGTGAATGCACCTAGATATTTGTTCTTCTACTACGGAGGAAAAACAGCAAATACATATTTCCCATTGGGCTCCGGGTTTGCCACATTTGGTTCGGATCAAGCAGCTAGAAATTATTCGAGATTATATTATCAATATGGCTTTAACAGCTTATTCGGAATGAATACCGAGGATGGATCTTTCTTGAGTGACACGTTCTGGCCGATGGCAATTGGACAGTTCGGATGGATTGGTTCGATTTTGTATATATTGATTTATGTACGGATCTTCTTCTCGTTCAAGTGGATGAATTTGAATTCGGAGCAGAAAGCACTTTTATACGCTGGTTACATGCAGTATATAATTCATGCTGTTGGCTCTGCAATTCTTTCTGCTCCTGCAGGTATGATTGGTGCAATAGCATTGGCAGCTGTTATGAAACCTGCTAATGAAGTAGAAGCAATAGACTAGAATAAAAATATCGTACAGGAAGATTATGGAAAAATACAAATACCTCTTAAAAAATGTTGGCATAATGACATTGGCCAGCTTTGGGACCAAAATATTATCATTTTTAATGGTTCCGCTGTATACCAATATTTTATCAACAGAATCATATGGAACGTATGATATCTATCAGACCACACTCTTTTTGATTGTTCCAGTTTTGTCATTGAATATTGCAGATGGAATTATGCGCTTCTCACTGGATGAAACCTATGATAAGCGTGAAGTCTTTATGGTTGGTGTCAGACGGTACATTGTCGCATGTGTTCTGTGCATCTTGCTGGTGGGTGTTAATCAATGTTTTTCTATAATAAAAACCTTGACGTTGTACCCACAGTTCTTTGTTTTATATTTCGTTACAAGCTTGATGTCGGATGTTCTCAATAATTATGCACGCGGAATCGAAAAGGTATCAGATGTTGCCATTGGAGGCATTATCGGTTCGGTATCGATGCTTACATTAAATGTTCTTTTTTTGTTGGTATTTAAGTGGGGGCTTGTTGGATATTTTGTTGCCAATTGTTTGTCATTTGCAAGCACAGACTTGTATTTGCTAATTAAGCTGAAAATTTGGAAGGTTATTAGTTGGAAACCGGAAAATCGGTCCTTGAAAAAAGAAATGGTTGCCTACAGTGTACCAATGGGACTTGGCAATATCGGATGGTGGATTAATAATGTCTCTGATCGCTATATCGTAACGTGGATTTGTGGCCTTGCTGCCAATGGTGTGTATTCAGTGGCATATAAAATCCCATCGCTTCTTTCGATGTTTCAGCAGATATTTAATCAGGCATGGACAATATCAGCTGTAAAGGAATACGATCAGGACAGCAGTGAGTTTTATAGCACAATCTATAAGGCGTACAACATGTGTATGGTGATTACATGTGCAGGGTTGATTCTATTTGATAAGGTTATCGCTAAGATCCTTTTCGGAGCAGACTTTTATGAAGCATGGAAGTATGCTCCTTTCCTGATGATTTCAGTAGTATTTGGTGCACTGGTTCAGCTTTTAGGAGGAATTTTCTCAGCTGCAAAAGAATCGAAGGCATTTGGAAATACAATTTTGATTGGTGCAGCAGCCAACACGGTTATGAATGTAGCTTTTGTATATGCTTGCGGACCTTTAGGGGCTGCCATTGCAACATCATTGTCGTATATGCTGATTTGGGTATTGAGACTCTATAAAGTAACCCGTCAGATGAAACTAGATATCAGCCTGATTAGAGATGCTTTGAGTTATGTGTTGCTGTATCTACAAGCTACACTCCTAGTGTTTTATAGCTATAACTGGAGTGGGTACCTGATTCAAATCGGTTTTGTAGTTGCTGTCTTTGTGTTATATTTTAAAGAATTAACAGGAGTTGCGAGGAAAGTGCTGTCACGTGTGAAGAGCAGATAATAAAAATGGCGTTTGGTAGAGAGGAATGTATGAAGAAAGAACGAAATTCAAGCATTGAAATGCTTAGAATCCTGGCGATGCTAGGAATTGTAATCATGCATACGAATGGGGCGGTAATGGAGCATGGTTCAGGAACTGGATTTGCTTGGACACAGATTGAAAATGGCATCTTTAATGCTGGAGTTTCGATTTTTGTTTTAATATCAGGATACTTCGGAATACGACGGAGCACTCAAAAGTTGATTGAGTTGGAATCGACAGTGATTCTTTATGCGGTTTTAAGCGCATTAGTGGGATGCTACTTTGGCAAAGCGTCTATATTAAGCATAATCAAATCTTTTATTCCCGTTTCAACGAATTGCTATTGGTTTATTTCTTGCTACATATTATTGATGATCTTCTCCCCATATATCAATAGGGCGATTGATTCGATGAGTGAATTGCAACATAGACAACTACTGTTGCTTATGTCGGCTGTGTTTCTTGTTGCACCTACTGTAATTTATTACAGTGTTCTGGGGGGGCAAGAATGTTATAAATATGCTTCTTTTGTATTTTCTGGGGTCATATATTAGAAAATACAGTTTGGACGAACGGTTTGATAAGAAATCTCTTTTAAAGATCCTGATAGCAACGACGGCATTAAATGTTCTTTTGAATTCTTTGATCAGCATTGCTACAGGAGGAAAGCCACATATTCCTTTTGCAAGGGACTGTAGTGTTTTTATTGTAATAGAAGCAACGGTTCTGATGATGTTCTTTATGAAGGTTGAGTTCCATTCGGATTTCATTAATAGAGTTGCAAAACATGTGTTTGCAGTGTATCTTTTTGAAGGTGCATTACGGCAAATTGTGCAAAATATTGTTTTTGACTATAGCATATATGAAGGAGAATGGTACTGGCCCTTAGTAAATATTGCTGTTGCATTAATCGCAATGGTTGGTTGTATGTCAATCGACGTACTAGCACAATGGATGTTGAAACCTTTTAGAAAAGCTGTGTTGAAAATGCTAGGTGACATAATTAATATTAGTCAAAAGATCTTCATTTGTTACTAGCGTGTGGCACTCGCAAAAAGTATTTCAAGTGACAACGAGTCAGATTGAATGCTTAGACTAAAGAAAATAAACGGAATTTTGAAACCTCGAAAGGAGAGTAAACAAAATGAACACAACATTACTTATCATGGCAGCCGGTATCGGTAGCCGTTTCGGAACGGGAATTAAACAGCTGGAGCCGGTGGATGCTTCTAACCATATCATCATGGATTACTCGATTCATGATGCAATCAAGGCTGGCTTCAATCATGTGGTGTTTATCATCCGCAAGGATATCGAGAAGGAATTCAAAGAGGTCATCGGTGATCGCATTGCCTCCATTTGCTCTTCTCATAATGTGACCGTGGACTACGCTTTCCAGGGCATCAACGACATCCCGGGAACTCTGCCGGAAGGTCGTACTAAGCCATGGGGAACCGGTCAGGCCGTGCTTGCAGCGAAGGAAGTAATCGATACCCCGTTCATTGTGATCAATGCAGATGATTACTATGGCAAAGAAGGCTTCAAGGCCGTCCACGAGTATCTGGTAAATGGCGGTGAGTCTTGCATGGCTGGCTTTATGCTGAAGAACACACTGTCCGATAACGGTGGTGTGACTCGTGGTATCTGCAAAATGGATGAGAATGGAAACTTGACTGAGGTTGTGGAAACCAAGAACATCGTCAAGACTGCAGATGGAGCAGAGGCAGACGGTGTGGTTGTTGATGTGAATTCTCTGGTATCCATGAATATGTGGGGCTTGACTCCTGATTTTCTGGATGTTCTGGAGGAAGGCTTCAAAGAGTTCTTTGAGAAAGAAGTTCCGGGCAATCCGCTGAAAGCAGAGTATCTGATTCCAATCTTCATTGGTGAACTGCTGGAGCAGGGCAAGATGTCTGTGAAGGTTTTGAAAACCAATGATACTTGGTATGGAATGACCTACCATGAGGACGTTGCAGCAGTAAAGGACAGCTTTAAGAAGATGTTGGAGAACGGTGTGTACAAGGCTGACTTGTTCAGTGACCTGTAATGGAAGTGATAAAAGTATTGGCCAAAATCCTCACGAACATCCTGACTGCTCTGTATGAGCCATTTGGATTTTCACTCTTGCTGTCCTTTCTGGCAATGTTTTTCTACCTGTATGCGTATGAGCCTCAAGACGCCGGCAAAGGCTGGAAGAGTGCCGTGGTGACCTGGTATCAGAAGTTCAAAGAGAGCGTTTTCTTTCGGAAGCTGTTTTTCTTAGCTTTTGTGAGTAGTCTGATCTTATTCAGAACAATACTGAACCGGAACCTGTGGATGAATCCTTTATCCGATGTCATGGGCGGCTGGGGCATCTGGGAGACCGTGAACGGAGAGAGACAGCTGACAACTGAATGCATTGAGAATGTGATTATGATGGTGCCGTTCGCAGCAGTAGTGATGTGGAACATTCGGAGAGAAGATAGGAAACGGCTGGAAGAAGATATTGTGGCAAAGCGGAAAGATAGCGTTTATCTTTTCGGTGGTAATAGAGATGCTGCAGCTACTGCTACGGCTGGGTACATTTCAACTGTCGGACATCTTCTATAACACAGTCGGCGGAGCGCTTGGCGGCGTGTGCTACTGGGGAGTAATGAAGATAAGAAAACGTCTGTAAAAAGATATGGAACTGTGATATACTCAAGACAGATCATCCGGATCTGGCCCATTCTAACCAACATACACAATTTCTGCATCATCGAAATCTCGCCAGCTTAATCGCTTGCCGCAGCGGTCACAGAAGAGTTGGTACTCGAACTCCAGTGTAGTCCTACACCGTGGACACCTTGGAAATTCCAGCTTTCCTTTGTATACACATATCTGCTTCACCCGTTTTGAAATCCTGTATGTAGGAGACAAAAGCAGATCGAGGATTACGGTGTGTGGTTTGACATCCAGTTTCCAATTTTCATCGAACCAATCTAATTTATTTTTCATGTGATTTACACCTCCATGTGTATAGCATAGAGGAAATCACATGAGTTGTGGGAGCGTGAGTTCCCATTGCTGCTCGAAACTTTGCACACCTCTCCGTGGTGAGCAGCAGGCAACACAGTGTGTAGATACTGTGGCTAAGAATGCAAATTATGATGTAATGTTGAATAAAGAAGGCTCTTTTGAAATGGAGGGTTAATTAATATGCCAGACAATGAAGCACAAATCGAACTGAATTTTATTGAGGAAGTCGATTTATCACGGAATGGTATGATTCGTGAAATCAAAACGGAATTCGACATTATTAGGTTTTGCTTGAGCAATATGGATGCATACAAGCTAACAGCTCGCGAGATGTTTGACCGTATAATTATTATGCCGCTCAGAAAGCTACTGTGTGAAAAAAGTTCTGTTTTGATAAAAGTTTGCCCCGATTTTAAGATGTTCCCTCTTGATGGACAGGAGACGGCGTTGAACGATGGTCTGCATGCCGTTTTACCTCCCCTGGGATTTATGGCGCAAGATAAATGGCTTTCTATGGAAGATTGGAAGGCTCAAAAAGTTGCTTATTTCGATAGAACAGAAGCGGACTTCTCTGGTTGGATGTCGATTCATGTGTATAATGCTGTATGTAATGCTTTAAAAGGGGAGGACAAAAAATATTTTGTAGGTCAAATGCAACAAGATGATAAGATGTATGATGGAAACGAGTATAAGGGATATTCTGTTGCATGTGATACTGAAAAAAGTAATGTGTATGCTCTAATGGAGAAAACTGGGTACAATTCATTGAATCTTTATGACTTTATAAAGCATTTGTCCGATAAAAGAGGTGCCCATATTGATGTTGGGTCTTCTATACTTATATCTATTTTTAATAAACCCGGCAAAGATGGGTATACACTTGTTGAATGTTTGGCGTTACAGATGATTTTGGCAGCTGAAAAACAGGTGCCTGAATTAAGTGATTACTGGCCGGAAAGTTTGGAAATAGTTCAAAATATTTAATCCGTGATTATTGATACATACTGATACTTTGGAGGAATATAGCTTATGCCCAGAACGAAAGGCAGCAAAAACCGTCCCAAAACCAATACTACCAAAGACTACGTATCCCAGATCGCAGAGAAGCAGGAGTCTATTGCGTCTCTGAACACCGAGATCGCATCCATCCAGAAAGCGATTGAAGAGCAGAAGAACGCTCTGAAAGAGAAGAAGTCTGCTCTGAAGAAGGCCGAAAAAGAAGTGGCATCCTTGGAATCGAAGAAGGCAAAGGCAGATGCTAAGGCCGCTGAAGAAGCTAAGAAGGCTGAAGCAGAGGCTGTGCTGAAGAAGTTGCTGGCAAGCGGCATGAGTGCGGATGAGATCCTCGAAAAGCTGAAATAAACAAGAACCAAAAAAAATAAATGCCATGTGGACAAACTGAACTCCAGGAGTTCACACGGTATTTTTTGAAGGCTGCCGTATAGTTTATAACGAAAAAAGAACAAAATTTAAAGAAATGGAGCGTGAGAAAATGAACTTATCTAAAATACATCATATTGCAATTATCGTATCTGGCTACGAAGCCGCAAAGAATTTTTATGTGAACAAGCTGGGCTTCTCTGTTATCAGGGAAAACTATCGCCCGGAGCGTAAGGACTGGAAACTGGATCTGCGTGTCAATGAATACACAGAGCTGGAGATTTTCGCTGAGGAAAACCCGCCGAAGCGTGTGAACCGCCCGGAGGCCTGTGGGCTGCGTCACCTTGCATTCTGCGTAGACAGTGTGGAGCAGACGGTGAGGGAGCTGGCGGAGGTAGGAATTGAATGTGAGCCAATTCGTGTGGATGATTACACCGGCAAGAAAATGACGTTCTTTCATGACCCGGACGGACAGCCACTGGAGCTGCACGAATAAAGAGGTAAACAAAATGATATTCCGTAAGGCAGCAAAAGAAGATTTCGATAAAATAAGATCTCTGTACTGGAACTTGATCGACCAAGATCAGGATGACCCATCATTCCCGAATTGGAAGAAAGGAATCCATCCATCTGACGAAATGATACAGAACAGCATTGAGAGGGAAGAGCTATATGTGTTGGCAGATGGTGATGAAATCGCAGCGTGTATCATAGCAAACGATGAGAAGGTCGAAGGGTATGCAGATGCTCCGTGGCAGATTGATTCGGACGAGGTGATTGTTCTTCAGGTTCTGGCGGTTCACCCGGATTATCGTGGAAAAGGACTGGCGCGGAGATTGGTAGAGAATGTAATTGAACAGGAAAGAAAAGCTGGCAAGAAAGCATTGCGACTTGATGTGATCGAGAACAACACAACGGCCGAAAAGCTGTATCAGAAACTAGGTTTTCGATATATCCAGACCAAGACACTTTATTATGATGTGGTCGGGGAGATGACGTTCAAATTGTATGAACTGGTGCTGTGAGCTATGGGAGAGAAAAGAGCGTATAAATCTCGGAAGCCTGGTGGCGGCAGGAAGAAGTTGAAGCCGAAGTATGATGCCGGGAAGAATCTAAAAGAGCAGATGGATGCTGCTGTGACGCTCTATGAGGAGGACCGCTCCCTCCAATCCATCGCCAATGCTCTGAATCTGAATCCTATCAAGGTGAGAAAGTTGCTCATCACAGCCAGTGTGTATGAATCGGATGCGGCGAAGGAAGTGAAAAACACTTTTGAAGAGTACCGAGAAACACAGTGCTATAAAGAAGCGATACTCTCAACCGCAAATACTCTTCAACTCTCCAAAGCCTCCGTCACATCGTACCTGCCCTATGAAAAAGGCGTGTACTTCCCAAGCACAGCAGATAAAGAGAAAATCAGCGTAGGAGCAGAGCGGCAGCGGAGATACAGAGCGGTAAGAAAACTGAGAACCGAGCCGACAGAAGAGCATCTGTGGGAGGTGGTTCTTCTTTATACTGGTGTGCGTTTCAAAACGTACTCGGGGTTGCCCTTTACCTATGAAATACGAAAGGGCCGGAATGGGCAATACACAAAGGAACTGTGGATCGACAGACGGGAAAACAGTAAAAGCCTGGCGTGGAGTTCTGTGCTGCTGGCTCTGGACAATATTAAAAAGGTAGGAGAAGTAGTTGAACGTCCTAAAGCGCTGGGCGATATCCGGGGCGTGACTTACATATATGGAATGTTCTATCGGTTCGGGCTGATCGATGTGCCGGATGAAGCAAAAGAAAAGATGAAGAAAGCATTCGGAAAATCGTTCTGACACGGATGCCGCAAAGGGGGCGGGAAAGAAGCATCACCCAATGTTTGAGGTCATTGCGTGACCCGGAGATTACAAAAAAATCCGCCTGCAGAATGAACCACAGGCGGCTGAAATCACATTATAGCTTATTCAAAAAGTCTTCCAGAACACGGTTCCACTTTTCGGGGTACTCATAGAACATCAGGTGACCGCCCATGACGTAGGTGTCGTAACCGGGAAGCTGTGTTTCGACAAAGGGCTTTGCAATGTCCTGCCAGTGTTCTGCAACGAACATCAGGCTGGGCATCGTTGCACCGACATCTTTTGCGATTTCAAGATAGTTGGAGAACACAGCGTCGCAGAACAGCTGACGGCAGATCCAGTATGGTGTGCGGCCGGAAATATCCAGCAGATACTCCAGCTCATCAGGCTCCATCTTATGCTGGATCATGACGCCAGTCGCGTACTCGCTAAAGAACTCACGGCATCCCTCAGAAGAAGTCAACACCTGTGTGGCAACCTGAGACAGCTCTTCAATCGTGCCCTCAGTCCACCACTTCGGGTCAGGGGAGAGCGGGAGCGGAGACATATCGATAGTCACAACGCCGCGCAGCTTGTCTTTGCCGAACTGCTGCACGTAGCTCCATGTGTCAAGGTTGCCCGTGCTCCAGCCAATCAGGACAATATCTTTGAGACCCAATGCATCAATCAGACCAGCTACATCGCGACCGTGAGTCAGGTAGTCGTTGCCATCCACGGTTTTGGCAGAATAGCCTTGGCCGCGAGGATCGATAGCAATGACACGATATTCAGAGGAGAAATACTCCAGTTGGTTCTTGAAAATCTCACCAGAGAAGGTCAGGCCGGGAATGAAGACCAACGGTTTACCTTCGCCTTTTTCCAAGATATGTAACTCCACACCGGGGGCTACAGTGACATACTTGCTTTCAATACGATCTTTTGCCATGAGAAAACCTCCCAACAAAACCTATAAATCGAATTGGCTTGGCTGAATTATATATCTGGAAAAAGAGAAAAGCAATAGCTTGATAGAAACTGCACTGCTGTAATCTACAAAAATTTTCAGTGCATGAATATCAGTAACAGTTACACAATGTTAAAATATCAATATGTCCACGATGAGCAAGCGCAACACCTGTCTGCCGCAGTATTTTTACTTTATAAGACATCTCTATGGATGACGGTAAGGTTCGATTTTGAACTTTGCCGTTTTTCTTTTTATTTAAAATTATAAATTTTTTCAGAACTGTATTCCAAAACAGCTCTGCGGATTCCTATTAGTGTAGGGGTTTTCAAAATCTTTTGTGAGACGGTTTTCCTCTAGTTTTATGAGTGGAAAATAAACAAAATCTATATTCTAAAATTAGGCGGTTCGACAAAATTTGAAAATCTGGTTGCCAAAAATCCATTTTAGATTGTTATAGGTAGAGGGGAATGTTGGAAAAATGAATTTTCTTTGAATTTTCAAAAGACCTGGTTTAAAAACACCCTTTAAAGTTTGTATAAGGTATAGGAAGTGTTTTCAAAAGTAAGCCAATTCGCTACGGTATCACTGATGAAATTCCCCGAATCCTTACAAAGGCACATTGCACCTTGAAAATTTCATGAACCACCCCAGCAGGATACCTCTGGTACTGAATGCGCATTCTGCGCGTCTTACCGGAAAATACGCCGGAGAAAATCGGGCAGGAACGGGCTGGGACAGAGTGGACGGTAGTTAAGAGCAAGATTCGCCTTTGTATACGAAACCGCTCCTACGGGCGATTTTTCTACGGCGGCATCTTGATGGGGATTGTGCTCCCCATACCCTCACATCGTGCAAAATTACATGATTTTGCCTGTTGGTGGCCTGTCGCAGCAGGTCACAGCCGGAGTGCAGATGCACTGCCGGGAAAATCAAATTCTTGATTTTGGAAAGGAGACCCCATGCCACGAACAAAGAGAAAAGTGAAATCTATCGTAAAGACAAAAGTAATCTCCGCACGAGTTACAGAAACAGTACATGAACTTTTACACCGGCAGGCAGAAGATGCCGGAATGACCCTTTCTCAATTTGCAGCGCAGATGCTGACAAAAGGCCATGTGAATACCTCGTATGTGTTCTATGTCCACCCGGACGAGATCGAAGCAATCACACGGGAGTTTGCCGCCATCGGAAACAACCTGAACCAGATCGCAGCTTTCTTCAACAGCGGCGGTATCCAGTCCCGTGCGATGCACGAAAACATCAACCATGCGATTGCCTGTATTTTTGAGATGCGGGAACAAGTCGCAGAAATGGCAGGGAAGAACTATGGCAATCTTAAAGCACATCGCAAGTAAGAGTTCCAACTATGGTGCTGCGCTGGAGTATCTAATTTTCAAGCATGACGAGCTTCGGAAAACTCCGATCCTTGACCAGAACGGAAATCGTATCATGCGAGATGAGTTTTATCTGGACGGTCTGAACTGTGAACCCTATTCCTTTGATGCGGCCTGCCAGCAGTTGAACCGTGAGTACCAGAAAAACAAAAACAAGAATGAAATCAAAAGCCACCATTACATCATCAGCTTTGATCCACGGGACAGCACAGAAAATTGTTTGACGGGTAAACGGGCGCAGGAGCTTGGACTGGAATACGCAAAAGCAAATTTTCCGGGGCATCAGGCTTTGGTCTGTACGCACATGGACGGTCATAATGGCAGCGGCAATATTCATGTACATATCGTAATCAACAGTTTGCGAAAACTGGATGTGCCTAAGCAGCCCTTTATGGAGCGGCCCATTGACTGCAAGGCAGGGTACAAGCACCATGTGACGAACGAGTACCTGAAACACCTGCAGAAATCACTCATGGATTTGTGCCGCCGCGAATTTCTGCATCAGGTCGATTTACTGTCACCATCCAGAACGGGTGTGACCGAAGCGGAGTACTGGGCACAGCGGCGGCTGGATGAGAAAAAACAGAAAATCGAAACGGAAGGATTTACGCCCAATCCGACAAAGTTTCAAACACAGAAGCAGCTTATCCGGGATGCCGTTGCCGCTGCTCGTGAGAAAGCAATCTCGTATGAAGATTTTCAAGACATCCTGCAGGATGAATACAACATTTTCGTCAAAACCCAACGTGGGCGTTATAGCTATCTGCCGCCGGAACGGAACAAGTTCATATCGGAGCGTTCTCTGGGAGAAAGCTGCAAAAGAGAATGTCTGGAAGGATTCTTTGTTCAGAACGCCGAGAAGAATCTGCGGTACAAGGAAGACCCCATACTGATCTTTACGACCAGAACCAGATTGAGGCTCGTTGTGGACCTGCAGGAGAATGTCAAGGCACAGGAAAATCTGGCCTATGCGCTAAAGGTCAAAATCAGCAATTTGCAGAGAATGGCCGAAACGCTGGTATGGGTACAGGAAAACAACATCAACGATCTGACAGAACTGAACGATCTGTGTAAGACAGCACAGGCCAATGCGCAGGCAGCGTATGAACGGCTGTCACAGGCAGAGGATGAACTGTACAAAACCAATGAGCAGATTCATTATGCGGGGCAGTACCTTTCCACAAAAGAGGTTCAGCAGCAATTTATGAAAGCAATTTTCAAGAAGAAATTCCGTGCAGAGCATTCCAAGGAATTGGATGCCTATGCAGAATCCGTGAAATACTTCCGGGAAGAAAATGATGGAAAGCTGCCATCGCTGAAATCTTTGAAAAAACGGAAAGAAGAACTGACCAAAGAAATCGCGGAGAGGAAAAAGGCATACGCTCCCTTAAGGGAAGAATCCCGGCGTTTGGAAATTGCATCGGATAATGTGTACAGCATCTTCCGAAAAACCAATGAGATGAAATCCGACCTTGCATGGAAACGCGAGTGGGAGGCTAGAGTCCGCGAAAAGGCAAGGCAGGAGCAGGCTCGACAGGAACAGCGCGAGCGTCAACCGAAACGCAAGAAGCGCAGCTATGATATGAGCCTGTAAATCAGCAGGGTCTTCCACCCCGCACCCCGGAACCCTGCCGGATGCGTAAGCCCGTGCAGGGCTTTCCCATTCGGCAGGGACTTTTGAAAACGATTAGGAGGAAGTTTGAGTAAAGAGTACATCAAAGCACAAACCCCACTGCCCGCATATTTTCCTTATCCGAAATTTCTGCTACAGATGAGTCTGTCCCATACGGCGAGGCTGACCTATGTTCTGCTGCTGGACCGTATGACCCTTTCGCAGAAGAACGGCTGGGTGGATGTGCAGGGCCGGGCATATGTGCTCTATCCGTTGGCAGGGCTGGCGGAAGATCTTCAGAGCAGCATTTCCAGTGTCACCCGTGCCTTGCGGGAACTGGAAGCCGCACGGCTGATCGAACGGCGGTCCAATGGCTTTTCCAAGCCAAACCAGGTGTTCCTAAGCTTCCCATCTACTGCGCAGAAATGCACAGTCGAGATGGTCAAAAATGAGCAGCCTGATTGCTCAAAAGTGAGCAACACGATTGCGCAAAACTGCACACCTAACCAAATAAATAAGAACAACCTAAGATGGAACAAAATAAATAGAACCAAAGAAGCATATGGGCGTTATCGGAATGTTTTTCTGGAAGATTATTCGGAACTGAAAAGCGAGGTAGCAGAGTTGGACGTCCTGATCGAAGACCTTTCGGTCTATATGCAGTCTACAGGCAAGAAGTACGCAAACCACGCAGCGACCCTGCGCAGCTGGTCAGCACGAAAGAGAAAGCAACAGAAAGCGGGAACGGGCATCCCGGACTATACCTACAGCAAGGAGGAAAGTTTATGACGGAAACAATCCAGACAGCGATGGACAGGCTTATGACGATCTCTGCAGAGCCGCAGGACTACATTGCGGGAGATGGGCTGCTGTACTGCGGCAGCTGCAATACCCCCAAGGAAGCTTTCTTCCCAAACGGAAGAAAGCTGTTTGGGCGTGACCGCCATCCGGCTGAATGCCAGTGCCGACAAGAAGCTAGGGAAAAGCAGGAGGAAGAAGAGCGGGCAAGGCTGCATCACGAGAACGTGCGGCGGTTGAAGCTGCAGGGCTTTACCGACTGGGCGATGCAGCACTGGACATTTGCAAACGATCACGGGCAAAATCTACAGATGCAGCTGGCACAGCGGTATGTGGCCCACTGGCCGGAAATGCGGGACAAGAATGTGGGGCTGCTGCTCTGGGGCGGTGTTGGTACAGGCAAGAGTTTTATGGCGGGCTGCATTGCCAATGCCCTGATGGAACAGGAGGTGGCAGTCTGCATGACGAATTTTGCCCGAATCATGAATGAGCTGAACAGCACCTTTGCCGGGCGAAACGAAGTCGTGGACAGGCTGTGCAATTATCCGCTGCTTGTCATTGATGATTTCGGCATGGAGCGGGGCACGGAATATGCGCTGGAGCAAATTTATAACATCATCGACAGCCGCTACCGCAGCCGGAAACCACTGATCGTTACCACGAACCTGACCCTGACGGAGTTGAAGAACCCGCAGGATACCGCCCACGCCCGTATCTATGACCGTCTGCTGGAGCTGTGTACACCGATTGCCTGCACAGGCCCCAGCATGAGAAAGGATATAGGACAGGCAAAATTGGATTTACTGAAAACACTTCTGGCTTGAATGGGAGGAACGCGATTGCAAGAAAACGGCAGAATGAATTGGTTGGAGCAGATCCACCAGATGAAGAACCGGGACATCCGCACGATGGAACAGTCTGAACTGGAGGAACTGCCGCAGGATGCAGTGGGACACGGACTGCCACAGGAGGAAAGGCTGAAAAATCTACTGGATAAGGTCCGAAATCCTTATTGCTATCTGGACAACGGAATTATTGTGAAGCTGAATTTCGCACCGAGAGGGAGCAGCACACTGTTTGAGCGCGTTGGCAGATGCTTTCAGTCTGCCGGCTGAAAAGGCAGAGAAGACTTCGGCAAGCTGCTGAAAAGTCAAGCAGAAAAATTTCACACTTTAATGCGATAAAGCGCTGGACAAAGGGCGATGATTCTGGTAAGCTGTTTGTGGGTAAGAAAATAGGAATGTGCCAACTGAGCAGAACTTGCTCGGTAGGCTTGTTCTACATAAAAATGTGGAGCCTTTCGCTTCTCTGACGAACAGTATTGCCGATTCGTTAAGGAGGTGGAAGGCTTTTGTTATACCCTGATATGAATTCACAGAAGAAAACACAGCAAACAAGATACCGCACAGCATTATATCTGCGCCTGTCCCGTGAGGATGGTGATAAGACAGAGAGCGACAGCATTGCAAACCAGCGTACCCTGCTGGAAGCCTATGCCGCAGATCGCCCGGAACTGTGCATCGTGGATGAGTTTGTGGACGATGGTTACTCCGGCTCGAACTTTGAACGGCCTGCGTTCCAAAACCTGTTCAGGGAACTGGAACAAGGGACTATCAACTGCATTCTGGTGAAAGATTATTGTGCGATAATAGGACTAAATCAGAAAGACCTTGAAAATCAAGGCATTCTGGCTTAGTCCCTTCTTTTTTTGACCGAAAACAAAGGACTTTCACAATAATCAAGCAAGCCGGAGGGTGCTGCTGCACACTTCCGGCAGAAGGAGGATATAGTGGGTGCTATCAAAGTCTTCTTGAAGGAGGTTCTGCTTCCAATCGCGCTTGCGTTCTGCCTCGCGTCATTTCTCAAGCCGATCTATATGCCTGACGGCGAATGCGACTACTTTCTTATGTGGATCTGCGTTGGATTACCGTTCGGCATCCGGAGGATGTGCCTCTGGCTCGTTCCCAGCGGCTACGGTATCTCCGGCTCAGTCGGCATCTTCGCATTGAACTTAATCATAGGCGGTCTTATCGGAGGACTTGCCTTCTTCATCGGGCTGCTGCTCGGTGTCATTCATACCATCCGAGAAATCATCTGAACTACATCGTAAACGAAGAGGGTTTGTTTCTTCTCCAATTTGGAGTAAGAAGCAAACCCTCTTTTTTTGTTGCCCAAAAGCCGGAATATTTGCTGGCGATGCGGCGAAGGAAAGGAGTTTTTAAGCATGAAACGCATGACAGCCGGTGATCTGCAAGCACTGGAATTGCTGATGCAGACCACACCCGGCTTTGAGCATTTTGACAGCGGCGCGGATGGCATTCTCCCTGAGTGCCGAAGCTGCCGCTTTCACCGTCCTCACTGGAAATATCAATCCTGCGTGTTTGCAGAGTGTCCTTACTGCTGCAATCCCGTTTCAACCCTCAAAAATCAAAGTGGCACATCTGCTGCCGGAAAGGAAGTCAGTCATGGATAACAAAATCGAAGTCTTCAAGAATGAACAGTTCGGTGAGGTGCGAACGATCCTCGAAGGGGAAACACTCCTGTTCTGCGGTTCAGATATTGCGAAAGCACTTGGATATGCCCGACCCGGAAAGGCAATTATTGATCACTGCAAGGGTGTCCTAAAACGGGACACCCTTACAAGCGGTGGTATGCAGTCCCTTTCCTATATACCGGAGGGCGATGTTTACCGACTGATTGTTCACAGCAAACTCCCTGCTGCTGAGAAGTTTGAACACTGGCTGTTCGATGAAGTTGTCCCCACCATCCGCAAGACAGGCGGCTACATGACAGACTCCCTTCTGGAGCGTATTCAGAAGGAACCAGCGGTCATTGTAGAGTTCGCTCAAGCGTTGATTCTGGAAAAGAATCGCGTGAAGGCTCTTGAGTGTGAGCTGAACACGGCAAAGCCCAAAGCCGATTACTACGACGCCTTCATCAATCCGGATGACTGCACCAATATCCGAACGACGGCGAAGGAACTGAAAATCCCGGAGCGCAAGTTCGTCCAGTTCCTTCTCAGGGAGAAGTACCTGTTCCGATCTCCCTCCGGTCAGCTTCTTCCCTACAACAAGGGCAGCAATGCCGGACTGTTCATCGTCCGCGATTTTGTGACGTACTGCTACACCGGTTCTCAGACCTACTTCACGCCGAAGGGCAAGGACGTTATCCGGGTTAAAATCCAAAAAAAGTTCGGTGAAGAGCTGCTTCCCAAGATGGCAAGGTGACCTCTGTGGCAGTCTATCGCGTAAACAAGAATCGTGGCTATACCGTCATGGCGAACTTCCACCTTCGAGACAAGAGCCTGTCACTCAAGGCAGTCGGTCTTCTCTCAAAGATGCTCTCATTCAATGACGGCTGGAAGTTCTCGACCAAGGGGCTTTCTGCAATCTGCAAGGAAGGACCGGATGCCATTCTCTCCGCGCTCCGTGAGCTTGAAAAGCACGGCTACCTTGTCCGGCACCGGCAGAGAGACGGTAAAGGCAGGATGAGCAGCACAATCTTTGAGATATACGAAGAGCCGCAGGGGTCCACGCCAGAACGGGAAATGCCACACACGGAAAATCCATGTGTGGAGAAGCCAGATGTGGATAATCCACACGGGGATAAGTCCGCACAAATAAATACTGATCAAGTAATTACCCAAGAAAGAAATACTCTCTCAAAGAACTATCAATCCATCAATCTTGATGGGATGGACAGGATGGATGAGCGAAGCGAGTATGAAGAGATTATCAAAGAGAATCTTGACTACGACATTCTCTGTCAGGATCCGAAGTTCGATAAAGACCGCTTCCGGGAGATCATGGACATCATGCTGGATGCTGTCTGCTCTACCGCTCGGACCATCCGTATCAACGGCGAGGATATGCCGCAGCAAGTGGTCAAGTCCCGCTTTCTCAAACTGAATAGCAGCCACATTGAGTACGTTCTGGAAGCAATGAACAAGAATCCGTCAGACATCCGTAATATCCGAGCGTACCTGTTGACCGCTCTGTATAACGCCTCTCTGACGATAGACAATTATTACTCTGCGCTTGTCAACCATGATTTTTACGGGCAGGACAGGTCAGCAGGGTCAAAGAAGTCCAAAACCTACGATTATAGCCTTTGTGAAGACACTCTTTAATGAATACCATCGTGAGCATTGCTCGGAAAGGAGGACATTGCAAATGAAAATCATCTATCGCCGGATTGTGCCGCCTTAGCGTCGGCAGCAGTCCCCATAATCATTCCAAGGAAAGGAGGTAAACGCAGCAATGCAGGATGAAGTCAACACTAAAGTTGTTGCAATCATGATCAAGGGCGGCAAAATCTCAGCCGAGGTGCTGAAAAAGGCACTGGACAAGTTCGTGCAGGAGATCGAGAAGGCGCAGAAGCAGATGCAGCAGCCAAAAACCTATCGCGGCAAGCAGTCCATCAAGCATCTGATGAGCCAGAATGCCGCTATCTCCAACATCGAAGTGACGGACGGCAACATCAAGTCCTTTGAGCGGACTGCCAGCAAATACGGTCTGGACTTTGCGCTCAAGAAGGACGTTTCCGTAGAACCGCCCAGCTACCTTGTCTTCTTCAAAGGGCGCGACGTTGATGTCATGACCGCCGCCTTCAAGGAGTTCTCCGCCAAAACCGTCAAGCAGAAGGAACAGCCGTCCATCCGGCACAAGCTGGATCAGGAGAAAGTTCAGAGCAAGGCGCAGCACAAGGAGAAGGTCAAGGTCAAGACCAAGGATCGGGGTGTGGAGCTGTGAACAAACCCGATGTGAAGAAGCTCATTCTTCTGAACCTTCCGTATGTCTTCGCCTTCTACTTTGCAGATAAGATCGCCGCCGTGTTCCGTCTCGCACCCGGCACAGAGTTCATCGACAAGCTGACAAACGGTTTTGCCGTGTTCGGCACAGCCTTTGCAAATCCGCTGCCCAGCTTTCATCCCGTCGATCTGCTCATCGGTCTGATTGCCGGTGCGTTGCTCAAGCTGGCGGTCTACGTCAAAGGCAAGAACCGCAAGAAGTTCCGGCAGGGCGAAGAATACGGATCTGCCCGCTGGGGCAAGCCGGAGGACATCAAGCCGTACATGGACCCGGAGTTCTCCAACAATGTCATTCTGACGCAAACGGAGTTCCTGACCATGAACAGCCGCCCGAAGCAGCCGAAATACGCCCGCAACAAAAATATCCTTGTCATCGGCGGTTCCGGCTCAGGCAAGACGCGCTTTTTCGTCAAACCTAACCTGATGCAGATGCACAGCAGCTACGTTGTGACTGACCCGAAGGGGACGGTGCTGGTGGAGTGCGGTAAAATGCTTGAAAAGGGCGGCTATGTCATCAAGTCGCTGAACACCATCAATTTCCGGAAATCCATGCACTACAACCCGTTCAGCTACATCCGCAGCGAGAAGGACATCCTCAAGCTGGTCAATACGATCATCGTCAATACGAAGGGAGACGGCGATAAGTCCGGCGAAGATTTCTGGGTCAAGGCGGAAAAGCTCTACTACACAGCTCTCATCGGCTACATCTGGTACGAGGCACCCGACCACGAGAAAAACTTTACTACTCTGCTCGAAATGATCAATGCCTCGGAAGCCAGAGAGGACGATGAGACCTTCAAGAATCCCGTGGACAAGATGTTCGACGAGCTGGAAGCCCGTGACCCGAATCACTTCGCGGTCAAGCAATACCGCAAATACAAGCTGGCGGCTGGCAAGACCGCTAAGTCGATCTTAATTTCCTGCGGTGCAAGGCTTGCGCCCTTCGACATCGCAGAGCTGCGGGAGCTGATGAGCTACGATGAGATGGAACTGGACACCATCGGAGACCGGAAGACGGCACTGTTCGTCATCATTTCCGATACCGATGACACTTTCAATTTCGTTGTAGCGATCATGTATTCCCAGCTCTTCAACCTTCTCTGCGACAAGGCAGATGACGTTTACAACGGACGGCTTCCCGTCCATGTGCGCTGTCTGCTGGACGAGTTTGCGAACATCGGTCAAATCCCGAAGTTTGATAAGCTCATCGCAACCATCCGAAGCCGGGAAATCTCAGCGTCAATCATCTTGCAGTCCCAGTCTCAGCTCAAGACCATCTACAAGGATGCGGCGGACACCATCACGGGCAACTGCGACTGCACACTTTTTCTTGGCGGCAAGGAGAAATCCACCCTCAAGGAAATCAGCGAGGTGCTGGGCAAGGAGACAATCGACCTTTACAACACCTCAGAAACCCGTTCCAACAACAACTCCTATGGCTTGAATTATCAGAAGACCGGCAAGGAACTGATGTCTCAGGATGAGATCGCCGTCATGGACGGAGCCAAGTGTATTTTGCAGCTTCGAGGCGTGAGACCTTTTCTCAGTAACAAATACGACATTACGAAGCATCCAAAGTACCGGCAGCTCTCCGACTATAACAAGCGGAACGCCTTTGACATCGAGAAGTACCGGCAGCACAAGCTGGTAGTCAAGCCCGATGACACATTCGACCTCTATGATATGGGCGAGGTCGAAGCGGATTAAAGCCCCGTCGCTGCACTGCGCAGTGGGTAAAGCCTGATGGCTCCCAAAGCAGAACAGCGACGGGGCTTCTTTTTTTATGCCCATTTTCAAAAATACACAACCAATCTTTTTCAAATCAAGGAGGAAAATCTATGGCTTTCATCAATCAGGCTGTCACGGTTCTTCAGACGCTCGTTATCGCCCTCGGCGCAGGTCTCGCAGTGTGGGGTGTTGTCAACCTTATGGAAGGCTACGGCAACGACAACCCCGGCGCCAAGTCTCAGGGCATCAAGCAGCTCATGGCTGGCGGTGGTGTGGTGCTGATCGGCACGACCCTCATCCCTCTGCTCTCCGGTCTGTTCGGTTAATCCGGCAGCCGCGCAGAAGTAACCATCGGGGCGGGTGCTGGAAAAGGCACTCGTCCTTCACAATTCACCAACGATTTAAGGAGGAAATTCAAGTATGGCATTTATCAATCAGGCAGTTACGGTTCTTCAGACGCTCGTTATCGCGCTCGGCGCGGGTCTTGCTGTGTGGGGTGTTGTCAACCTCATGGAAGGCTACGGCAACGACAACCCCGGCGCCAAGTCTCAGGGCATCAAGCAGCTCATGGCTGGCGGCGGTGTGGTGCTGATCGGCACGACCCTCATCCCCCTGCTCTCCGGTTTGTTCGGCTAATCTACGGCAAGCCCAGCTTAACCGAAGGGTGGTGAAATATTGGGCAGCATTTTAGAAAAGATCGAACAAGCTCTCAAGGATATGCTGATCGGATGGATCGAGAGCAACCTGACCAATATGTTCACCGATGTCAACGAGAAGGTAGGAACGATTGCCGCCGAAGTTGGGCAAACACCGTCCGGCTGGAACGGCGGCGTGTACCAGATGATCCGGGGACTATCCGAAAACGTGATAGTCCCCATCGCTGGTATCATCATCACCTTCGTTTTGTGCTACGAGCTGATTTCCATGATCACCGAGAAAAACAACCTTCACGACATGGACACATGGATGTTCTTCAAGTGGTTTTTCAAGGCGGCTGTGGCGATCTACCTCGTGACGCATACGTTTGACATCGTGATGGCAGTATTCGACATCGGGCAGAACGTGGTTTCCGGTGCAGCCGGAGTAATCCACGGCAACACGAGCATTGACATTGACGCGACGATTGCGCAGATGCGTACCGGCATGGAGAACATGGGCGTCGGAGAACTGCTCGGACTGTCGATAGAAACGCTCCTGATCAGCCTGTGCCTTAAAATCATGGCGATCCTCATTACGGTCATTCTCTACGGGCGCATGATTGAGATTTACTGCACCGTGAGCATTGCGCCTATTCCCATCGCAACCATGAGCAACCGCGAATGGGGCAGCATCGGCACGAACTATCTGAAAGGCTTGTTCGCTCTGGCATTTCAGGGCTTTCTCATCATGGTCTGCGTCGGCATCTATGCGGTGCTGATCAACGGCATGATTATTGCAGACAACATTCACTCGGCTCTGTTCTCTGTGGCGGCGTACACGGTCATTCTGTGTTTCTCGCTGTTCAAGACCGGAAGCCTCGCAAAATCCATTTTCCATGCGCACTAAGGAGGTCGGCAGCATGAAGAAGTACAGCATCATCTACGCCGATCCCCCTTGGGCGTATCGGACTTACTCCAAGAAGGGACAGGGACGGTCGGCAGAAAGCCACTACCCGACAATGTGCATTGAGGACATCAAGGCACTTCCGGTCGGTGAGCTTGCCGCCAAGGACTGCGCTCTGTTTCTCTGGATCACGTTCCCATGCCTCTGTGAAGCACTCGAAGTGCTGACAGCATGGGGATTTTCCTATAAGACCGTGGCTTTTGTATGGGTGAAGCAAAATCGCAGGAACGATGATCTCTTTACCGGCATGGGGTATTGGACAAGGGCAAACGCCGAAATCTGCATCCTTGCCACGAAGGGACATCCGAAGAGAGTTGACGCCGGTGTGCGTCAGGTCATCCTCAGCCACATCGAAGAGCATTCCAAAAAGCCGGATGAAGCGCGGGAGCGCATTGTTCGGCTCATGGGAGACCTTCCCCGCGTGGAGCTTTTTGCCCGTCAGTCTCCCGAAGGATGGGATGTTTGGGGCAACGAGGTCGAATGCACGGCTCATCTTCCTATGGAGGAAACACCATGCTGCGGCTAAGACCTATCTCTCTTCGAGACGCCAACGAGTATGTCCGGCAGCATCACCGGCATCACAAGCCGGTTGCCGGTCACAAGTTTTCCATCGGCTGTGAAGCAGACGGTGAGCTGGTCGGTGTAATCATCGCCGGGCGTCCCGTCAGCCGGTATCTGGATGACGGCTTCACATTGGAGGTTACAAGGCTATGCACCAACGGGGCGAAGAACGCTTGCAGCTTTCTCTACGGCGCGGCGGCAAGAGCTGCTGCGGCTATGGGCTATAAGCGCATCATCACCTACACGCTGGAAAGTGAAAACGGTGCAAGCCTTCGGGCTTCCGGCTGGATTTGTCAAGGCAAAGCGGGTGGGCTTCGATGGACGGGCAAGCGTCAACCGAAGGAGGATCAATATCCCGCACAAATGAAGCTGCGCTATGAAAAGCAGCTTAGAAAGGAGGAAACAGTCAATGGCATTTGTTCCGGTCCCGAAGGATCTTAACCGCGTCAAAACGAAGGTCATGTTCAACCTGACCAAGCGGCAGCTCATTTGTTTTTCCATCGCTGCGGCAGTCGGTGTCCCGATCTTCTTTCTGGCAAAGGCGCATCTCGACTTGTCTACGGCGGCAATGCTGATGGTGGTGATCATGCTCCCGTTCATCTTCTTCGCACTTTACGAGAAGGACGGTCAGCCCGCCGAAAAGTATCTGTACCACATCGTACAGTCCATGTTCATCCGGGACAAGGTGCGTCCCTATCGCACAAACAATCTCTACGCTGAAATTCAGCAGAAAATCAAAGAACAGGAGGAATTGCAGCTTGAACAACAGCACAGCAAAGGCAAAGCCTAAGATGACCGTCAAGAACGGCGTCGTTTACGGCGATGCCCTTTCCGCTCAGGAAAAGAAGCGGATCGTCATGCAGAAGAAAAAGGACAGGAAGGCAAAGAAAGTCCGCAAGTCCGCCCAGCAGACCATTCCCTATGTGGAGATGTGCCGCGACGGTATCTGCAAGGTGAACAGCCGCCTCTACACGAAGTCCATCGCCTTTGAGGACATCAACTACCAGCTTGCGCAGAACGAGGACAAAACTGCCATCTTTGAGAACTGGTGCGACTTTCTGAACTACTTTGATAGCTCGATTTTCGTCCAGCTCTCCTTCATCAATCAGAAGGCAAGCCTCAATGAGTTCCGCAAGCGCATCAACATTCCGGCACAGGAGGACGATTTCAATGACATCCGCTCCGAGTATTCCGGAATGCTGCAAAGTCAGCTCACCAAGGGCAACAACGGGCTGGTCAAGAAGAAGTACATCACCTTCGGCATTGAGGCAGACTCCCTCCGCACGGCAAAGCCGAAGCTCGAACGCATTGAAACCGACATTCTCAACAACTTCAAAACCCTTGGTGTGAGAACCGAGCCGCTGTCCGGCTATGAGCGGCTGAAAGTGCTTCATGATGTATTCAACATGGACACCAATGAGCCGTTCCGCTTTTCCTTTGACATGGTAGCCCGAACAGGACTCAGCACGAAGGACTTCATCGCGCCCACTTCCTTTGACTTCCGTGAAGGCAAGTGCTTCAAGATGGGCAGAACCATCGGCGCGGTGAGCTTTCTGCAAATCCTCGCGCCGGAACTCAATGACCGTATGCTTGCCGACTTCCTTGAGATGGACAGCAACATCACGGTCAATTTTCATATCCGGACGATTGACCAGGCGAAGGCAATCAAGAGCATCAAGTCGAAGATCACCGACCTCGACAAGATGAAGATTGAAGAGCAGAAAAAGGCGGTCCGCTCCGGCTACGACATGGACATCATCCCGTCCGATCTCGCCACCTTTGGCGGTGAGGCGAAGCGTCTGTTGCAGGATCTCCAGACCCGCAATGAGAGACTGTTTCTTGTGACCATCCTCATCATGAATACGGCAACCAACCGCCAGAAGCTCGAAAACGCGGTGTTCCAGACCGCCGCCATCGCCCAAAAGTATAACTGTGCGCTCAAGCGTCTTGACTTCCAGCAGGAGGAAGGGCTGATGTCCTCTCTGCCTATCGGCGTCAATCAGGTGGAGATCGAACGCGGACTGACCACTTCCAGCACGGCGGTTTTCGTGCCGTTCACCACGCAGGAGCTTTTTCAGGGCGGCGAAGCTCTCTACTACGGGCTGAACGCACTGTCCAACAACATGATCATGGTTGACCGCAAGCAGCTCAAGAACCCCAACGGGCTGATCTTGGGTACGCCCGGTTCCGGTAAATCCTTCTCCGCCAAGCGCGAAATGACGAACGCCTTCCTCATCACGGAAGATGACATCATCGTCTGCGACCCCGAAGCCGAGTATTTCCCCCTCGTACAGAAGCTCGGCGGTCAGGTCATCCGCATCTCGCCGGTCAGCACGGATTATATCAATCCGCTGGACATCAACACGAACTACTCCGAAGAGGAAAACCCGCTGACGCTGAAATCCGACTTCATCCTCTCCATGTGTGAGCTGATTGTCGGCGGCAAGGACGGGTTGCAGCCGGTTGAGAAGACCATCATTGACCGCAGTGTCCGCATGGTCTATCAGGAGTTCCTTGCAGACCCCAAACCGGAGAAAATGCCGATCCTCGAAGACCTCTACAACATTCTGAGAAATCAGAAGGAACCGGAGGCACAGCGCATCGCAACTGCCCTTGAAATCTATGTTCACGGCTCTCTGAACGTCTTCAATCACAGAACGAATGTGGATGTCAACAACCGCTTCGTCTGCTATGACATCCGCGAACTCGGCAAGCAGCTCAAGAAGCTCGGTATGCTGATTGTGCAGGATCAGGTGTGGAACAGGGTCACAATCAACCGCGCCCAGCACAAGGCTACCCGCTACTACATGGACGAGTTTCACCTTTTGCTGAAAGAGGAACAGACCGCCGCGTACAGCGTGGAAATCTGGAAGCGTTTCAGAAAATGGGGCGGCATCCCGACAGGCATCACCCAGAACGTCAAGGACCTGCTTGCGTCCCGCGAGGTAGAGAACATCTTTGAAAACTCGGATTTTGTCTACCTTCTGAATCAGGCGTCCGGAGACCGGCAGATTCTCTCGAAGGCGCTGAACATCTCGCCCAGCCAGCAGAACTACATCACCAATTCCAATGCCGGTGAGGGGCTGATCTTCTACGGCTCGACCATCGTTCCCTTCAAGGACGATTTTCCGAAGGACACTCAGCTCTACCGCATCATGACCACCCGCTTAGAAGAAACCACACAGAACTGATAGGAGGATTTTGAATATGGATAAGAACTTCAACCTTGAGAATGCCAAGAACATCATCGCAGAAGTCAGCGGTGTTCCCGTGAATACCACGTTCGGCAGCATCACCAAGCCGATTGACCTTCTGCTTGAGATCATCGACATGAGCGCCGATCTCATCGCGCTCATCCGCGAGGAAACCGAACTGAAAAAGCATCACCGCGCCTACCTCCACGTTCATGAGGAACTGGAGGACTGCGCCGACGAGATGGCAGCGCGTATGCAGGAGATTTTCGACGAGACCACCGACTGCGTGATCGGACTGATGAAGGATGTTCACGAGACCTTCCGTGTCCGCAAGCAGGAAGCGGCGGAGGACGATGCCGATACCGTCACCATCGCCAAGGAAGACTACGAGACCATGATCGACGATCTGCTCACGATGTCCGAAATCATTCAGTGCGTCGCAGATATGCGCACGCAGGATGTGAAGGCAATCCGCGAGTTCGGCAAGTTCGTCCCCGCCTTTGCCGCCTTTGAGAAGAACCGCCTGAGCCTCTATCGTGAGGCGGCGAAGGAAGCCGAGGAAATCTTCGACCGTTGGGCGGACGAGATTGACGGTCTCGATGAAGACTTCATGGAAGACGAGGACTACGAGCCGGACGAGTATTACTCTGACTGATGCCCATTGAAATGTTGTCGGGTTTTACAGCCAACATTTCAACGGAAACGCAAATCCAACAGAACAGGAGGTACACCACCATACAACTTGACATCATTCATACCGGCGATTGCCTCAACATCCTGAAAACGCTGCCCGATGACAGCGTTCATTGCTGTGTGACATCTCCGCCGTATTACGCACTCCGCGATTACGGCATGGAGGCTCAGATCGGCAGAGAGACAACGCCGAAGGAATATATCTCGCGCCTGACGGAAGTGTTTACCGAAGTCAGGCGCGTTTTGCGTCCGGACGGTACGCTCTGGCTGAACATCTCGGACACCTACGCCGGAAAGGGCAATCAGGGCGATTTCATTGACCCGAAGAACCCCAACGGCAGAAACGGTCAGGCTGTGGCTCTCAACAACAAGGTTGAGGGTTGCAAGCCGAAGGACATGATCGGCATCCCGTGGATGCTGGCTTTTGCCCTCCGCGATACCGGCTGGTATCTGCGCAACGACATCATCTGGATGAAGGACAACCCCATGCCGGAAAGCGTCAAAGACCGATGCGCCCGCTGCTACGAGCATATCTTTCTGTTCTCCAAGTCCAAGAAGTATTTCTTTGACTACAAGGCAATCTCCGAGCCGATTGCCCCCGCAACGGCGGAACGCCTCAAGCGCGGCATGAAGGGCGGCAACAAATACGGCAAGCCCGTTCCCGGTCAGCCCCAGCCGCAGTCCATTAACCGCCCCCGTGAGCATGGTGAGATCAAGGACAGTGACATCAATCCGCTCCGCAATAAGCGCGATGTCTGGAAGATCAACACTGTTCCCTTCAAGGGTGGTCACTATGCCGCCTACCCTCCGAAGCTGGTTGAGACCTGTCTTCTCGCCGGTTGTCCCGAAGGCGGCATTGTGCTTGACCCGTTCATGGGAAGCGGCACAACCGGCATGGTTGCCTCACAGATGGGGCGTCATTTCGTGGGCATAGAGCTGAACCCTGAATACACCGAGCTTGCCTACAAGCGGATTGGAGGTGAAATCTAATGGCGAAGGAACCGGAACTAAAAGTCCGCGACAAGGTAGTCGTGCGGATGACACGGGAGGGCGCGGTTGAAGAAAACCTGACGGCTGGCACCGAGCAGCGCGTGTCAAAGCGGCTGGAAGATGCAGAGCTGGTCAAGCCCGCTGAGACAGCCGAGCCTTCCGAGGCACTTTCACCGGAGGAACAGGAAAAGGTGCAGATGCGCCGTCAGCAGCGTCAGTTTCAGGCGGAACACGCTGAGGATAACGACACTCAGCCGTCCTTGGAAACGTCCGTCACAGAAGAGAAAAGGGCAGAAAATCCACCCCAGAATGTACCTGAACCGCTGCCATCGTCGGAAACACCGTTCAAGCCTCCTGTTTTGGAGCAGCACAGCGTTTCTTCGCATACCGGCACGGTGATTGCCGAAACGGTTGTCACGCACAAACTGCGCAAGACCTCTGCGGTGGAAGCAGTAGATGCAGATGCCGTTCTCACTCAAGCGGCGGAGACTGCCTCCGCAAAGCCGGTCTCGGACGGTGCTGTCCCGCCCACGAAGCGGGTGCAGAAGCTCGAAAGAAAGTCTGAGAAGGCGCACGAGCGTCTGGATGCAGCCCGTGAGAAGCTGCCCACGCACAAGGTTCTCAAGAAAGGGCGTGTCTTCGATGAGGAAACCGACAAGGGCAAAACCCGCCTTCACTTTGAGGATGAGCTGAAAAAGCCGAAGGGCAAAGGCAAGCTGCAATTTGAGGCGGACAAAACTGTCCGCAAGGTCGGTGACACCCTTGCTTCCGGCATTCACGGAAAAATCCATGAGGTCGAACAGGAAAACTCGGCGGTTGAGGCGGCGCATAAAACGGAGATTGCTGCTGAGACTGCCGCTCGGCATTTCAGCCATCATCGGGAAAACAGCGTCAACAAGCCTTATGAGAAGGTCTCCAAGCTGGAACATAAGACGGATGCTGCTGATGCGAAGCTCCAATATGAGCGAAATCAGCAGGAGCATCCTGAGATGAAGAAGCAGAACATGAACAAGCACTACCAGAAGCAGAACATTAAGAAGGAATATGCCGCCGCTCGAAATGCCGGCTCTCAGACTGCCGGGACTGCCACAAAAAGCACCGGCAAGAAGCTCGGTGAGAAGGCGTCCAACAAGATCAAGGAGTTCTTTGAGAAGAACAAGAAGGTCTTCATCTGGATCGGCGTCGGAATTGCCCTTCTCGTGTTGCTCGGTGCCGGAATCAGCTCGTGTTCGATGCTCACCTCTACCGGTTCGTCGGTTATCGCTTCTTCTTACCTCAGTGAGGATGACGCGATGCTGGGCGCGGAGGCGCAGTATTGCCAAATGGAGCAAGAGCTGCAACGCTATCTGGATAACTACGAAAGCACTCACAACTACGATGAATACCACTTCGATCTTGATGATATTGAGCATGACCCCTATGTGCTGATCTCCATTCTCTCGGCTCTCCACGAGGGCGAGTTCACGCTGGATGAGGTGCAGGGTACGCTCCAAATGCTGTTTGAAAAGCAGTACATCCTCACCGAAGAGGTCATCGTCGAAACCAGATACCGCACGGAAACCGACACATGGACGGATGCAGACGGCAACACGCACACGGAAACCTATCGTGTCCCGTATGACTACTACATCTGCAACGTGAAACTCGAAAACTTCAATCTCTCCCATGTCCCGGTCTATATCATGTCTCAGGAACAGCTCTCCATGTACGCAACGTATATGTCGGTGCTGGGCAACCGCGAGGATCTGTTCGGTGACTCTCCCTATGTGGACAAGTACATCACCAATCCTCCCGCCGACTACGATGTCAACCCGGAATACCTGAACGACGAGAAGTTTGCGACACTGATCACCGAGGCGGAAAAGTATCTCGGCTATCCGTATGTGTGGGGCGGCTCCAATCCCGACACGTCCTTTGACTGCTCCGGCTTTGTCAGCTATGTTCTCACGAACAGCGGTCTTGTGAATACCGGACGGCTTGGCGCACAAGGGCTTTACAACGTCTGTACGCCGGTTTCAAAGGCGAATGCCCAGCCCGGTGATCTCATCTTTTTCGTCGGGACGTATGACACCCCCGGTGTGTCCCACGTCGGCATTTATGTTGGTGATGGGGTCATGATCCACTGCGGCGATCCCATTCAGTACACATCCATCAACTCTTCCTACTGGCAGCAGCATTTCTACGCCTTCGGAAGACCCGCCTATTAAAAGAAAGGAGTTTTGCATGAATCCCAAGTATCAGAAAGTCCTCTCCGACATTGAGAAGGCTGAAAAGAAGAAGTCCGAAATCGAAGGACAGCTCAAGGAGCTGTACGACAAGAAGACGGAGCTGGAAAACCTTGAAATCATCAATACCGTGCGCTCTATGGTGATGGACAAGGATCAGATCATGGCGTTCCTGTCTTCCATGAAGGGCGGCACCAAGCCCGCTGAAAATACGGAGGTAATCGACAATGCGTAAGAAGTTTCGTTTTCTGACCGTCCTTGCGGTCTGCGTCATGGTTCTGTCTTGCTTCTCGGTCACGGCGTTTGCCTACGCCGATGATACCGAGCAGAACCTTCCCGTTACGGAGGCAACCCAGCCGGAACAGCAGCCTGAAACCACTCCCGCGCCGGAAAAGCCGATGGGTGAGCCGATTGACGATGAGGGCAACGCCTACACCCGCGACTTGCTCTATGACAAGGCAACCAACAAGCAGTTCATCACTGTCCAGACGAAGAACGGCAACACCTTCTTCATTGTCATCGACTACGATGCGCCCATCAACGAGGATGAGGAACAGTATCAGACGTACTTCCTGAACATGGTCGATGAGAGCGATCTGCTTGCGCTGCTGGATGATGACACTGCGGCTGCTCTGACCACCTGTAACTGCAAGGAAAAATGCGTTGCGGGTCAAGTCAATACCGACTGCCCGGTCTGCAAGACCAACATGAGCGAATGCACCGGCACAGCCCCCGTTACACCTGAGCCGGACAAGGATGCGAAAACCGATGTCCCCGCCCCTAAACCCGAAAAAAAATCCAACATCGGCATGATCCTCGTCATCTTTGCCCTTGCCGGTGCTGCGGGTGCAGCTTATTACTACATCAAGTTCGTCAAGGGCAGAAAGCCCAAGGATGAAGATATGGACTTCTTTGATGATGAAGGCTACGAGGAAGAGCCGTACATCAACGAGGATGATGAGCCGCAGATTGCGGAGGATGCTGAAACGGATGGTGATGAAGATTGATCTTAGTCATTGCTGAAAAGCCCAGCGTTGCCCAGTCCATCGCAAAGGTGCTGGGCGCAACGTCCCGAAAGGACGGCTACATGGAGGGCGGCAATTACATCGTTTCGTGGTGCTTCGGTCATCTGGTGGAGCTGGCAGACGCCAGCTCCTACGATGAGCGGTATGCCAAGTGGCGGTATGACGATCTGCCCATTGTTCCGGAAAGCTGGATGTTTGAGGTCACGAAGGACAAAGCACAGCAGTTCAAGGTGCTGTCCTCTCTCATGAAGGACAAACGTGTCACCGAGCTGGTCTGCGCAACCGATGCAGGGTAGTGCGGTTAGGTGACTTAAGAGAGAAAAAAGAGACCTCATCTCGTAAAAAAGTCAATGCGGTCGTCTGCTTCTGTATTGAAATACAGTGGACGACCGCGTTGATCTTTGATGAGCAAGTACTGCCATGCCCCACACAGCGGGCAAAACTGGACGCGCTGCTGTATAATAATCCTTTGGAGTACGCCCAGCTTGTGCTGATTGGTGAGATTGAGCACTATCTCTCACTTGGTTGTGACCACGGTAGAATGGAAGACTAACCTTTAATTAAAATACCCGAAGCAAAAGAACAACCCTCTACTTGCAGTCGCTGCAGATAGAGGGTTATTGTTTTGTTAGTATTCTTTCAGATTCAAATGAGATATACTTGCTTGATACTCAAGAAAACGAATTGTCCGATGTTCGATATCAAAATCACTTACTCCTCTTGCGATGGTAAGTTCCCACTGGAGTTTAGCACAATTAGAAACCATATAACCTGTTTCCTGTTCAAAAACCACATATATGTATGAATCTGAATCTGGAATATTGTAATATGGAGCATTTTGATCGGTATTTCGCAAATGATACAAATGAAACTTCAATTGGCTAGAATCAGTTATAGCTCCATTATTGAGAAGACAATTTAGTGCATTGTAATTCAACATCTTGGCAAAAGCATCTGAAAAATCCGTCAATTTCACTTCTTCTATATCTGCTTCTTTATTTAGCCATTCTTGAAGTTCGCCAACACTAAGAACATTATGATTAGAAGCCATCGTTATTTAACCACAACCATTCCAGAAAATTCGATGCTTGACTGCCATGTTGCTTTGGTTAAGTTATAGGCTTGTAAGCCAGAAGACTTGACAATGACTTTGTTTATATCGCTGCTCAGTTTGAAATCACCAATTTTGACACTTCTATCAAATGCAGCTGATGCCGCCAAAGCAGTAGAGATAGCCAGAACAATGGCCATAAGTGACGATAAAAATTTCTTCATATTGATTTCTTCTTTTAATTTTTAAAACATATTTGAAACTTTATAATAAAATCTCATTACCATGCATCGAGGAACATACCAACGATAAGCATTAACATTCCCAGAATAACTCGTGCACCAAAAAGAGCACCATCTGCTTCATTTTTGTCGGTACTTTTAATTGCTTTCACTAAAAAATCAGGGAACATTGCGCCCAAAATCGCCATTAAAACAACTAAAACGTAGTGCATAATGTACCTCCATTTTTTTGCTCCCAAAAGGAGCTTTTGCTTAGTCAACGTAATTCGCCTTATGTTTGTGACAGCTTTTTTGAAAAATTTTCTAGTTTTTGTTGTATTTGTATACTTATACAAAAAACTCCATGCTATTTGTGAATTTCAACAAATAACATGGAGTTTCATATTATCCCCTACCGACTTGACGGCATTGGTTTGAGTGACCGAACATCAAAATCAAGTCATGGAGGCTCGCATATTGAGCAATCCATTTTCTTTCCACTGCATCATAGGGATAACCGGAATTCCCCAGCATCTCTTTTATTCAGGATTTTTCTACTGAAATCCGGATTCCAAATCCTCCCTCTGAGTATGCAATGCTTATCCATGTTTCATCTTTTCTTAGCAAAACGCCTGTCGAAACGCTTTCT
>SKEC01000437.1_pt1 | contig 41794 bp, 37 predicted proteins | sample 4826641 | NCBI WGS metagenome assembly SKEC01 (sample SAMN11008819, study PRJNA524170) | human gut metagenome | biome: Human fecal sample; material: Feces; isolation source: fecal sample from pouch patient p18, p21 | host: Homo sapiens | place: Israel: Tel-Aviv | collected 2015-12-22
CCCGCATCCATGCGGGCTGCCCCGGCCTTCCGGGAACGTCTCAGCGATTTTGAGGCCGCCAGCACCGGCAGTTTCAGCAACAATGGTGAATAAATTAACGACAAGTCGCACGGACCGTAGGCCGGGTAAGTCGCAGCCGCCACCCGGCACAAAAGCGGCTCCGCACCCGCTGCCCTTGCCCGGCGGCGCTACGCTTGCGCGGGCCTGCGAAGGGCGCGAATTGAGCGCCAAATCACCGGGTCGGGTAAGGCGTAGCTGCCACCCGGCAAAAATACGGCACCAGAGCGTAGCCCGGATAAGGCGCCATACGCCGCCATCCGGGTTTTTCTCTGCTGGCGCTGTCATGCCGCTGACGCGGCTTTCAGAAGCCTCTCGATGTTGTAAATGTACGAATGCTATTCCAGAATTTCATGTCTGCTGTGTGCCCAAAGTGGAAGTAGGAGATTATCTGCATATCGAAAAATGGCTGCCTAAGCCATGGCGATTCATACAGCGTTTTTTGTGCCTCCACAAAAATCCATTTCCATGGTTTTAGTTTCGTTGAACATTTATAGAGAGGACAAACCTGATCCAATAGGGAAATCTTTGTTAATGAATCCATGTAGACCATCAAGCTTAAGGTTTGGTTTTACATAGAATTCAAACGGCTGTTTATATAACATTTCATTGTTATTTCTATAAAATTTGAAACCCTTTGTTGCGCTCATTCGAAATTCGTTATATTCATATATAGGTAGAAAAACTTCATATGTCATCCTCTCATTAACCCCCTCCTTGTAATAAAAACAGATATGTATATCACCTAGTGTATAACCAAAATCCGGAATTGGTATGTGCATAATATCATTGGGTTTAATACCATCTTTCATAGTTATAAAAATTTTCTTCATAATTTGAGTTCCATATTTATTTGTATATGTAACATAGACATTGGAACCGTCAATTATATCGATGTCACCATTGCGCAGATCTCCCACTTTTATTTGTAACTCACCTAAGGTGGCTCGCTTACCAGCTTCCTCCACAGTAAAATCCGTTTTAAAAAAATCACAGCCAGAAAGAGCAATGGATAACAACAGAATAATAATCACTCTCATGTTCATCCTCTTAAGTCCCTTATTTAATTTTATCCGTTTGTATAGCTAAAGTATGTGCTCGTTATGATAACAGAACAACCCTTGACGATAATCTTAGACAGACATGGGTGCCGCTGTCATCAGAATGAGAGCGACTGCAAACGTCCTTTCTTCGCTCATAGCGGACCTACAACTCAGTCGCTCGTCCGATCCGCGTCAGCAGCGGGCGTTACGCATGAACTCTAATGATCAATGGGTGGGGTAGTTCCCCTACTTAGCGCGTTGTTCCACTCATCCAGAGTCACAGTAAAAAGCATGCTTGCGGGCTCATTTTTCACGTCATGAATATTTCGTGAAAACCGGAGACCTGCTTTCGTCAGGATCTTTTGGGATGCCAGATGGTTTGGTCTTACTACCGCAGAAATCTCAGCCAGTTTTAAAACATCAAACCCGTACCCGACCGCATATTTAGCGAACTCTGTCGCCAGACCTTTCCCCCACGACTCTGTAGAGAAACGATACCCCAGGTTCATTATCGGTGTATTGTCATAACTGATAATGCTAAGCCCTCCAAAACCGATAATTCTATCGGGATTCTCTTTCAGTGAGATAGCCCAGTTTCCGAACCTATAATTCTCCCAGTGGTTAAGCCAGCGGGCCATTACATTACGTGCGTGACTAATATCGGGATACGGGCCTGCTGGATTGAACGTATTTGTTGCAGGGTCGCCATAAATCCTGAAGAGATCATCTATATCTGATGCGTTTACGCGGCGAAGATAAAGTCTTGAGCGATCTGGTTGCAAAGTAATCTCCTGATCTACGGTTTATAAAGTGGAGTATATTGCTGATATATAGATGTTAGATCCAGATTTCTCAATAGGGTTGTTATGCTCGTGTGACAAAATATTCAATCGCACACAGTGACAGGTAGCTCTTCGCTCAAAGCATACTTTCATCCCAGCCAGATTGCCACGTTGTGCCGAAGCGTAAGTGACAACGCCAGAGACTTTCAAATATCGTTGCTGTGTTTTGCACGAAGCTCACACCCAAACCAAAAAAGCCCCTGCGCGAAAGCAGGGGCAAGCCATGTCAGAGCTTTTTTTATTAGTTAAATACCATCCCGCCGTCGATCAGCAATGACTGACCGGTCATATAATCAGAATCCGGGCTGGCAAGATAGGAGACGCAGGCGGCGACATCTTCCGGCTCGGACAGGCGGCCGAGGGTGATGCGTTTGGCGAACTCGGCGGTACCGTAGCCCAGCGGTTTACCGGCGGCTTCGGACACCTGGCGGTCAATTTCAGCCCACATCGGCGTTTTGACAATTCCCGGGCAGTAGCCATTGACCGTGATGCCCAGCGGCGCGAGGTCGCGAGCGGCGGTCTGGGTTAAGCCGCGTACGGCGAATTTACTCGAGCTATACACCGCCAGCTCCGGGTTACCGACGTGGCCGGCCTGGGAACAGGCGTTGATGATTTTCCCGCCGTGACCCTCTTTCTTAAAGGCCTCAACCGCCGCCTGGATGCCCCAGATCACCCCTTTGACGTTGATATTGTAGACTTTGTCGACAATCTCCGGGGTAATGGACTCGATCGGCGTGGACGGCGCCACGCCGGCGTTGTTGACGATGACGTCGAAGCCGCCCAGCGTTTTGCGCGCCTGTTCGACGGCGGCAAACACCTGATCGCGGTCGGAGACATCCACTTTCACCGCCATGGCGCGGCCGCCGGCCTGGTTGATTTCGGAGGCGACCGCTTTGGCGGTGGCGTCGTTATAATCGGCAATGGCCACGGCAAATCCATCCTTCACCAGACGAAGGGCGATAGCTTTACCAATCCCCTGGCCGGCGCCGGTAACAAGTGCGACTTTTTTCATTTTCCTTTCCTTATTGTGATGACTTACAGAATCTGACTCAGATGCAGCTGGCCCATCAGCAGCGGGTTATCGCGATAATCCACCGGGATGGCCACCACCGCCGGGCCGTCGACGTCCATCGCCGCGCGCAGGGTCGGCTCCAGCGCCTCGGCGCTTTCCACGGCAAACCCTTTCGCGCCGAAGGATTCGGCATAGGCTTTAAAATCCATCGGCCCAAACTCGACGCCGGACAGGCGCTGGTATTTTTTCTCTTCCTGGATAGCCACCATGTTGTAGCCGTTATCGACCCAGATAAGATGCAGCACGTTGGCTTTCAGGCGGACGGCGGTCTCCAGCTCCATGCTCGACTGCAGGAAGCCGCCGTCGCCGGAGACGGAGACCACTTTGCGCTCAGGATTGACCAGCCAGGCGCCGATGGCCCAGGGCAGGGCGACGCCCATGGTCTGCTGGCCGTTGGAGATCATCACCTGACGGGCGCGGAAGCTGTACAGGTAGCGGGCAATCCAGATATGGAAGCTGCCCATGTCCACGGTCAACGTGACGTCGCTGTTGACGATATCCTGCATGGCGCGAACGATGCGCAGGGGATGCAGGGCAAACTGGTTGAGCTGCGCGCCGCGGCGGTCCAGCAGCTCGCGCTGGTGCTGGCGGTCGCGGAGGATCTCCGCCGCCTGCGGGGAGAGCACCAGCCGATGATCGATATTTTGCGCCAGCTTGTTGAGAGTGCCGGCGATATCGCCCACCAGCTCGACATCCGGGGTGTAGTTGCGCTCTTCATAGGCGGGCAGCACGTCGATGTGCACCAGCGTCGCGTTGCCGCTGTTCCACATCGCCGGTTCGTATTCCACCGGGCTGTAGCCGATGCAGATCACCAGGTCGGCGAGCTGCAGCAGACGGTCCCCGGCCTGGTTGTTAAACAGCCCAACCCGGCCGGCGAAGCGAGAGAAGTTATCCTGATTCACCGCTCCGGCGGCCTGATAGGTGCTGGTGACTGGAATATGGCTGGTCTCCAGCAAACGGCGCAGCGCCTTGCTGTTTTCCGGCTGGCTGGCCATCAGGCCGAGCAGGAAGATCGGGTTCTTCGCCTGGGCGATAAGTTTCGCCACCTGGTCGATGGCATCATCCGGCGCGGCGCCCATCTGCGGGGCCCCGCTGGCCGGCAGCACTTTGCCGCTGACCGGGCCATCGACCACATCCTGCGGCAGGCTAACGAACGCGCTGCCCGGCCGGCCCTGCTCGGCGGCGCGGAAGGCGTTGGAGACCACTTCCGCCAGCGCATCCGGCGCCGTCACCTCGACGGCGTATTTGGTGACCGGGCTGAACATCGCCACCGTATCCATGCTCTGGTGGACCTGCTTCGCTTTATCGGCGCGTTTTACCGCGCCGCCCAGGGCTACCACCGGGTCGCCTTCGCTGTTCGCGGTGGCCATGCCGGTGATCAGGTTGGAACAGCCCGGACCGGAGGTGACCAGCGCCACGCCCGCTTTGCCGGTAATGCGTCCGACGGCGGCGGCCATAAATGCGGCGTTGGCTTCGTGGCGTACCGGAATAATGCGAATCGAGGAATCCAGCAGTGAATCGAAGACCTTGTCGATTTTGGCGCCGGGGATGCCGAACACCTGGCGTACCCCCTGAGCTTCCAGCTGACTGACGACGAGATCGGCGCCGTGCGCCCACTGGCGTACCGGATACTGTTTGTCCATGTGACCCCCTTAACTTTCTACGGAACGGATGGCGGCATCGAGATTATCGGGATGCAGATTAGCCTGCAGGAACGCGCTGTCGGCGGGCAGGTCGATCATCAGCTTGTGAATTTCGCCGAAGGTCAGCACCCCGTGGTCGAGCTGGTAATCCAGCAGGTGACCGCCGCCTTTGCGGTCATCGGTAATAAAGTGCTCGTGATACCCGGCGACGTTGATCCCCTGCATATGCTGCGGGGTCCGGAAGCCGACCAGCACCCCTTCGCGCTGGTTAAAGCGGAACACCGGCTGATCGTCGAGGACGTCGGTCATCGCCCGGTACGGCGGCGTCTGGCGCGGCACGGTGCGGGTATGGGCATGGCGGAAATGGCCGTCGATGCGCAGGGCGCAGAACAGGTTGTCAGAGGGGATTTGCTGGTCGATCACCTCGTGCAGCTTCTGGCGGCTCACCGGATGGTCAAAGGTTTTCCGGTACTGCGGCTGGAACCAGGTCATCACCGCGAACGGCGTTTTCTGCTCCGGCTGGGCTTTGCGCGCGCTGCCGTCGGCGCGCAGCTGATAGACCTGACTGCTGAAGGCGATCAGCTCCCCGTCCAGCTCATTAAAGGTGCCGAGGCCGAAATCGCCGTGTTTCAGCAGGTCCGCGATGGTGGTGCTGCCTTCGTAAACCCCGCTCAGCAGGGCGCTCATGAGCGATGTCTGATAGAGCACGCTCTCGGGATGCTGCGCGGAAAACGCCCGCAGGGTTTCGCATAGACTCTCTTCGCAGGTGCATTCAGCAGAATGATTCATATACCACTTCCTCGTTCAACAAATATAAGAAAGGTTAAATAAATGTTGACCCGATTCAGCTCACAGTTCCAATATAGAAACCATGCTGGTTTGAGACGTTTTCGATATGGAACTTCGTTATCTTCGCTATTTTGTCGCCGTCGCCAGGACGCGGCACTTCACCCAGGCCGCCAAGGAGCTGGGTATTTCACAGCCTCCGTTAAGTCAGCAAATTCAGCGGCTTGAGCGCGAAGTGGGGACCCCGCTGTTTCGGCGTTTAACCCGCGGGGTGGAGCTGACGGAAGCGGGAGAGTCTTTCTATGAGGATGCCCGCCAGATCCTCGCCATGAGCGATGCGGCGCTGGAGAAGGCCAAGGGCATTGCGCGCGGGATGAACGGCAGCCTGTCGCTAGGCATTACCAGTTCTGATGCTTTCCATCCGCAAATCTTCACGCTGCTGCACCGTTTTCAGCTCGACCACCCCGGGGTGACCCTGCACCAGATGGAAGACAATATGGCCAATCTGATGACCGCCCTGAGCGAGGCCGAGCTGGATATCGCCTTCGTCCGCCTGCCGTGCGAGAGCAGTAAAGCCTTTAATCTGCGGATTATCGATGAGGAGCCGATGGTTATCGCGCTGCCGCGCGATAACCCGCTGGCGACGCAGCCGACCCTGGCCCTGGAGCAGCTGCGCGACGTGGCGCCGATCCTCTTCCCGCGGGAGGTGGCCCCCGGGCTGTATGAGCTGGTGTATAACAGTTGCCTGCGCGCCGGGATCGATATGGAGCGCGCCTGGCAGTCGTCGCAAATTTCATCGTCGCTGAGCATGGTCAATGCAGGCTTCGGCTTCGCGCTGGTTCCGCAGTCGATGACCTGCATCCAGCAGCCGAACGTCAGCTATCACCCGCTTAGCGGGGCGCCGCTGAAGACCGATATCGCCATCGCCTGGCGGCGCTTCGAGCGCTCGCGTACGGTGAAACGCTTTCTGGCGATGTTCTGATCTTCGCGGCGCCAGCGGCTTACTGCGCCACCCAGCCGCCATCCATGTTCCATGCGGCGCCGCGCACCTGGGCGGCGGCGTCGCTGCACAGAAACAGCGCCATTTCGCCCAGCTGCTGCGGGGTGACAAACTCCCCGGAGGGCTGTTTTTCCGCCAGCAGCTGGGCGCTGGCCTGCTCCGGGTCGCCCCCCTCGGCGATGCGTTTGTCGATCTGCTGCTGCACCAGCGGGGTTAGCACCCAGCCAGGGCAGATGGCGTTGCAGGTGATGCCGCTGCGCGCGGTTTCCAGGGCCACGGTTTTGGTGAGCCCGACCACCGCGTGCTTGGCGGCGACGTAGGCCGATTTCTCTTTCGACGCCACCAGGCCATGCACTGAGGCAATGTTGATGATGCGCCCCCAGTTGCGCTGGCGCATACCCGGCAGCGCCAGGCGGGTGGTGTGGAAGACGCTGGAGAGATTGATGGCGAGAATATCGTTCCATTTGTCCACCGGGAACTGCTCCACCGGGGCCACGTGCTGGATGCCGGCGTTATTGATCACGATATCGACGCCTCCGAAGGTGCTTTCGGCATAGCGCATCATCGCTTCGATCTGCCCGACGTCGCGCAGGTCGGCGTCGTGATAGCCGGGGATCTTGCCCAGCGCGGCGACTTCAGCCCGGGCGTGGCTGCTGTCGCCGAAGCCATTGAGCACCAGCTGGGCGCCTGCCTGCGCCAGCACTTTGGCGATCCCTAAACCGATGCCGCTGGTGGAGCCGGTGACCAGCGCCGTTTTACCGTGTAAGTTCATTGTATTACTCCTTCAATCTGGTATCAGACAATGCCGGTCACATAGAACGTGGCAATGACAAACAGTACCGCGAGGCTTTTGATCACCGTGATGGCGAAAATGCCGCCGTAGGCCTGGCGATGGCTCAGGCCGGTGATCGCCAGCAGGGTGATCACCGCCCCGTTGTGCGGCAGGGTGTCCATGCCGCCGCTGGCCATGGCGGCGACACGGTGCAGTACCTCGAGCGGAATATTGGCGGCGTGGGCGGCGGCGACAAAGGTCTCGGACATCGCCGCCAGGGCGATGCTCATCCCCCCGGAGGCCGAGCCGGTGATCCCGGCCAGCACCGTGACGCTGATCGCCTCGTTTAACAGCGGATTGGGAATGGCCGCGAGGGCTTTTGACAGCACCAGGAAACCCGGCAGGGCGGCGATAACCGCGCCGAAGCCATACTCAGAGGCGGTGTTCATCGCCGCGAGAATAGCCCCGCCCACCGCCGTCCGGCTTCCCTCCGCCAGCCGGCCGCGGATATTGCGATAGCCGCAAACCAGCACCAGCACAATGCCGGAGAGCAGCGCCGCCTGCACCGCCCAGATGGCGGTGATTTTCCCCACTTCGGTGACGACAGGCTTCGCCAGGCCCGGCAGGTTGAGCTCATGGCTGGCGCCGTACCACTGCGGGATCCAGTGGGTGAACAGCAAATTCAGCACCCCCACCAGCAGCAACGGGGCGATAGCGATTAGCGGATGCGGCAGATCGATGTCATCCGGGGTCTCCGGCTCATTTTGCAGGTCGGTCCCATAGCCTTCGCCGCGGGCCTGCGCTTTGCGGCGCTGACGCTCCAGCCACAGCAAACCGAAGATGATAATGAACAGCGAGCCGATAAGCCCCAGCCAGGGGGCCGCCCAGGCGTTGGTGCCGAAGAAGCTGGTGGGAATAATATTCTGGATCTGCGGCGTGCCGGGCAGGGCGTCCATGGTAAACGAGAATGCCCCGAGGGCGACGGTGGCGGGGATCAGCCGTTTGGGGATCCCGCTCTGGCGAAATAGTTCGGCGGCGAAAGGGTAGACGGCAAAGGCCACCACAAACAGCGACACCCCGCCGTAGGTCAGCAGGGCGCACACCAGCACGATCACCGGGATTGCGTGGCGGCGCCCAAGGATGCGGATGGCGGCGGCGACAATCGAACGTGAGAATCCCGACAGCTCAATCAGCTTGCCGAATACCGCGCCCAGCAGAAACACCGGGAAATAGAGCTTCACAAAGCCGACCATTTTTTCCATAAACAGGCCGGTAAAGGCCGGGCCGACCGCGCCCGGGTCGGTGAGGAGCACCGCGCCGAGGGCGGCGATCGGCGCAAAGAGGATCACGCTGTATCCACGGTAGGCTGCCAGCATCAGTAACGCCAGCGCGGCCAGGGCTATTATCACACTCATCACGACGTCTCACTCTCATTGTTATTGTAGGGGTACAGAACGCGATACTAGGGTTTCAGGGCGAAGCGCAGCTGGTGTTCCCGGCGCGACTGGATGCGCTGGTGCCGGGCCTCGTCCCAGCGGTAAAAGCCTTGCCCGCTGCGGGCGCCGGTGTCGCCTCGCGCCACTTTCTCCGCCACCAGCGACATCATCTCCGTGCCGCTGGCCAGCTCCGGCAGCAGGTGCTGGCAGATATCCTGGACCGTCGCCAGGCCGGTCATGTCCGCAGCCTCCAGCGGGCCGACCATCGCATAGCGGCGGCCCAGCGAGGCGCGCATCACCTGGTCCACCACCTCCGGGGAAGCGATGCCGCTGTGGACGATATGCAACGCTTCGCGCAGCAGGGCGAACTGCAGCCGGTTGCCGACAAAGCCCGGCGCGGCGCGGTTGAGCACCACCGCCTCCAGCGCGCAGGCGGCGCAAAAGCCGCTCACCTCGCGCGCCAGATGAGGCAGCGTGGCGCTCCCGGGCACCACTTCCACCAGCGGGATCAGGTGCGGCGGATGCCAGAAATGAGCGATCAGTAGCCGTTCCGGGAGGCGCATGCCCTGCGCCAGCTGATCCGGCGGCAGGCCGCTGGTGTTGCTGGCGATAATCGCCTCGTCGGCGATCAGCGTTTCCAGCTCGGCGTACAGGGCGTGCTTCAGCGCCAGCCGTTCGGGGATCGCTTCAATCAGCAGCGTGGCATCGGCCAGGGCATTCAGCGTCGGGGTGGGGGTCAGACGGGCCAGCACCGCGTCGCGGTCGGCGGGATCCTGTTGACCGCTGGCCTCCAGCTCGCACAGGATGGCGCTGGCCACCGCCGGAACCTCGGCGAGACGCTGCGGGTCGGTGTCATACAGGCGGACGGCGTGACCGTGACGGGCGAAATGGCAGGCGATACCGACGCCCATCAGTCCCGCGCCGAGTACCGCCAGGCGTGGTGTAAACATAGTGGCTCCTGTTAACGTTGAAGGGTCATGGCGATGCCCTGGCCGCCGCCGACGCACAGGGTGGCCAGCCCTTTGCTGGCGCCCCGGCGCTGCATCTCATGCACCAGGCTAACGAGGATCCGGCAGCCGGAGGCGCCGATGGGATGGCCCAGGGCGATGGCGCCGCCGTTGACGTTGACCTTCTCGCTATCCCACTCAAGCAACTGACCGACGGCCAGCGCCTGGACGGCAAAAGCCTCGTTGGCTTCGATAAGGTCCACCTCGTCCAGCGTCCAGCCGGCGCGCTGCAGCGCCTGGCGGCAGGCGCTCACCGGGCCGATGCCCATCACCGACGGGTCGACCCCGGCGACCGCTGAGCTGACAATGCGCGCCAGCACCGGCAGCCCAAGCTCGCGCGCTTTATCGACGCGCATCAGCAGGACCGCCGCGGCGCCGTCGTTCAGCGACGAGGCATTCCCGGCGGTGACGCTGCCGTCAGCCGGGCGAAACGCCGGGCGCAGCTGGGCCAGCTGCTGCTCGCTGGTCTCCGGGCGCGGTTGCTCATCGTCAGTCACGACTCGCGGCGGCTTTTTGCCCTGCGGGACGCTGACCGGAACGATCTCCTCGCGAAAGCGCCCGGCGGCGATAGCAGCCGCCGCTTTGCGCTGGGAGCTGGCGGCGAAGGCGTCCTGGCGCTCGCGGCTGATGTCGAAGGCGTCGGCGAGGTTCTCGGCGGTAATGCCCATGTGGTAGTCGTTAAAGGCGTCCCACAGGCCGTCCTGGATCATGCTGTCCTGCAGGCTGGCGTGGCCGAAACGCAGGCCGTCGCGGGCGCCATGCATCAGATAGGGAGCATTGCTCATGCTCTCCTGGCCGCCGGCGATAACGATCCCGGCGTCGCCGCAGCGGATCGCCTGCACCGCTTGCTGAACCGCTTTCAGTCCGGAGCCGCACACCAGATTGACGGTGACCGCCGGAGTGTCGACCGGCAGGCCGGCCCGCAGCGCGGTCTGGCGCGCCGGGTTCTGCCCGCAGCCGGCGGTAAGCACCTGGCCGAAAATTAGTTCGTCGACCGCTGCGGCAGGCAGCTGGCAGCGTTCAAGCAGGCCGCGCACCACCGCCGCGCCGAGGTCGACGGCGGAAAGAGGGGCGAAGGCGCCGCGAAAGCTGCCTACCGGGGTGCGTACTGCAGCAACAATGGCAATATCGGTCATGGTCTCTCCTTAACTGAAGCGCATTTCGCGCACGTCGTCGGCGACGATCAGCCGTCCCGCCGTTTTACGTATCACCTCGTCGGGGCTGACCCCCGGGGCCACTTCGCGCAGGACAAACGCGCCGTCGACAATCTCCAGCAGGGCCAGGTCGGTGAGTACCCGGCGAATACAGCCCACGCCGGTGAGCGGCAGGGTGCACTGCGGCAGCAGTTTGGATTCGCCGTTTTTTGAGGCGTGGGTCATCACCACGATGATGTTCTGCGCGCCGGCCACCAGGTCCATGGCGCCGCCCATCCCCTTGACCATTTTTCCAGGGATCATCCATGAGGCGATGTTGCCCGCGACGTCGACCTCAAAGGCGCCAAGAACGGTCAGGTCGACGTGGCCGCCGCGGATCATGGCGAACGACTGGGCGGAATCGAAGATCGCCGCCCCGGTTTGCGCGGTGACGGTTTGTTTACCGGCGTTAATCATGTCGGCGTCGATGGTTTCCTCATCGGGAAATTCGCCCATCCCCAGCAGGCCGTTCTCCGACTGGAGCATCACTTCAATGCCGGCGGGAATGTAGTTGGCCACCAGCGTCGGGATACCGATCCCGAGGTTGACGTAGTCGCCATCGCGCAGCTCCTGGGCGACGCGCATCGCCATTTGTTCACGGGTCAGCATCTCAGTGCCCTCCGGCGCGCAGGGTGCGCTGTTCAATACGTTTTTCGAATTGCCCGACGATCAGCCGGTCGACATAGATCCCCGGAGTATGGATGGCGGAGGGGGGCAGTTCGCCCGGCGGCACAATCTCTTCCACCTCCACCACCGTAATGCGCCCGGCGGTGGCCATCAGCGGGTTGAAATTCTGCGCGGTGTGGCGATAGACCACGTTGCCGTACCAGTCGGCTTTCCAGCCTTTGACCAGCGCGAAATCGCCGCGGATCGCCTCTTCAAGGATGTAGTGTCTTCCGTCGAACTGGCGCACCTCTTTGCCTTCGGCGACCGGGGTGCCATACCCGGTGGCGGTGTAAAAGCCGGGGATGCCGGCGCCGCCGGCGCGGATTTTTTCCGCCAGCGTTCCCTGCGGGGTGAGTTCTACCGCCAGCTCGCCGCTCAGCACCAGCTGTTCAAACAGCGCGTTTTCCCCGACGTAAGAGGCCACCACCTTGCTGACCTGGCGCGACTCCAGCAGCATGCCGAGACCGAAACCGTCGACCCCGCAGTTGTTGGAGACCACCGTCAGCCCCTGCACCTGGCGACGCTGCACCTCGGCGATCAAGTTCTCGGGAATGCCGCACAGGCCGAAGCCGCCGGCGAGCAGCGTCATGCCGTCCGTTAACCCTTCCAGCGCCGCTTCGTAACTGGCGACGCGTTTATCCAGTCCTGCCATCTTGTCTCTCCTGCCTTGCGATAGCCTTATCATTGGCGCAGGCGACTGATTTGATAATTTTGAATTTGTGACTCACTCATTTGGAATTTTAATTAATTTCCTGTTAACTAATTTTTTTCAATTAGTTAACAGGAAGAAAAATGAGAATGAGTGTCAAACAGTTACGCGCGTTTTTAGCGGTAGCTCACACTCTGAATTTCGCCCACGCCAGCGAAAGGCTGAATCTGTCGCAGCCAGCTCTCAGCCTGACCATCAAAGGGTTGGAGGAGGCGCTGGGCGGCGCGCTGCTGCAGCGCAGCACCCGCAAAGTGACCCTCACCCAGGAGGGGGAACTCTTTCTGCCGATGGCCCGTCAGCTGCTGGCCGACTGGGATAACGTCGAGGAGGCCATGCGTCAGAGCTTTACCCTGCAGCGGGGTAAAATTTCGGTCGCCGCGATGCCGTCGTTTGCCGCCAACGTTCTGCCGGAGGCGCTGAAAGCCTTCCGCGACCGCTATGCCGGGGTGAACGTTACGGTGCATGACGTGATTAATGAGCAGGTGATCGAGATGGTGCGCGAGGGGCGGGTGGAGATGGGCATCGCTTTCGAGCCATCGCCCAACCACAACCTGCTGTTTACCCCGCTGGCGGTGGACCGCTTCGTGGCGATTGTTCCCCAACAATCCCCGCTGGCGAAGAAAAAGCAGCTCTCCTGGCAGGAGCTGTTGACCCTCGACTTTATTACCCTGCAGCGCCCCTCGGCGGTACGCCTGATGCTGGAGGAGGCGCTGGCGCGCAGCGGACGTCAGCTGGACGTGGCGCTGGAGAGTCATCAGCTGGTGACGGTGGGGAGGATGGTGGCCAGCGGCCTGGGGGGCAGCGCGGTGCCGGCGCTGTGTAAAACGCAGATGGCATCGTTGGGCGCCGTCTGCATCCCGCTCAGCGATCCGCCGATTGAGAAGTGCGTCGGCGCGATCCATGCCGGACATCTGCCGCTGTCGAAGGCGGCGCAGGCGCTGCTGGATACGCTGAAAGGGTTTTTACCCACCTGAAGGTGTGGGCGTCAAAAAAAAACCGGCCTGCTGGCCGGTTTGACAATCAGATTTTGCAGGCGTCGCCGCAGTCGTCGTCGGCAACGATCGCCTGGGCTTTTTTGTCCGCTTCTTCCAGACGCTCCGCGTTGCGCTCTTCCGCTTCATCCAGGCCGCTGAAGACCAGGTTGTCGAGATCTATTTCCATAAGTTACCTATCGTTACTGGTTTTGAATCAGGGTCAAGTATAGGGCATAACCGCCAGCGGATGTAGCCGCGCTTCGCGCCGAAGGCACAGAGCGTTAAGTCGCTGAGCGGAGGGCGTTACCTACCATAAATAATCGTTGACAGAATAAGTTTAGCGACAAATAACGTCGCCAGGATAATTTCCTGCCTAAATATTAAATGAAAGGACAACGAAGGAGTAATTAAGCGTTGACGAAACGCTTTTATGTTAATATGGCCGCGATTATGGATGAATCTATGGATCTTAATCAATGGAACATACTGTTGCAGGCGCCATCAAAGAATGGCGTAAACATAATAAAGTGATCGGTCAGGTCAAAATAAGCTATAAAAAAATTTTACGAAAATGCAGAGAGCTCTCGCTCGCAGGAGGTAAATACAGAGAATATCAAGGACTTTGTGCGAAATATCAGTGCGCGCGGTTGACCGCGGTGACCAAAGGACTGGTGCCTTTTGAGGATAAACCGTTTAAAGCGTATCTCAATAAACGGCTGTCAAAACGACGCAAACTGGATATTGCCCATGGTTCACTGAATTTCATCGAGAAAACGTTTCACCCTGATGTCCTGCCGCAGCTCTACAATGTCGCGGATTTTGGCCGAGAGATGTTTTCTATTCCCTTGAAAAATGGCGATAAGCTTGACGTTAAGCTGCTGGCCTCGCCGTTTCAGGAGGAAGGGGAGCTGATGCTGCAGCTGTTTCTTGGCGACCGGCGCGTCTATAGCGTCTGTTTTTCCTGCACCGACGATGGCCGCGCTTATATCGGCGGCATCCAGGGCGGGAAAGATATCACCAATGACGAAGTGAAGGTGCTGACTAAAGAGCTGCATGGCGCGCGGCCGAAAAATATCATCATGAGCGTGCTGTATGGTTTGCTGCGATATTTCAACATCTCCACGGTCTACGCCATCGATTCTGATTACCACGTGAAAAGCGATCTGGTGAAAGCCAGTTATTCATCGCTGTGGCTGGAAATGGGCGGTGAGAAACAAGCTCGCGGCTGGTATAAACTGCCGGCGCAAGAGATCAAAAAGAGTATTGAAGAGGTGAAAAGTAAGCACCGGAGCCAGTTTATTAAGCGCGAAGGTCTTAAAGAGCTGATTCAGATTAATATGGCGAATGCCCTGCAGCAAATTACCTTGCCTGCGCGGGTGAATTAACGCCGCTCACACGTCAGGCGGGCAGCAGGGGGCTGCTGCCCGTCTGACGATATCCTTTCTTCACTGGCGCGTTTCCAGCCAGATTTCATCCTATCCCAGGGCTTTTGTGGCCGGTCGAAAATGGCGAGGCCGCGCGTCCGGCAAGCAGTGCCAGGAATACATTCTTCAGGTTTCGGCATGGGTACCGGCTTTGACGATCTGTAGCGCGCTGGGGCTCGCCACGCTGCCGCTGGCGGTGACGAACCCCGGATGGACAGTCTCGCCGCTGGCGCTGTCCACCAATGCAATATGCGACGCGCTATGCAGCACGTGCTGGTGGCCCCATTCCATCAGGGCGAACAGCACCAGCGCCGGGATACTGCTGTGGCTGGTGCCGATGGCCGCCGCCGCCGCGGTGGGCCTTATCGTCCATATGGCGGGACTGTCCGGCGCAGGATGAGGTTGGGCGGCAACGGGCCAGCGACCCGTTAGCGCCCAACCGGACCGGGGACCATCAGGTCGTGGGGCTTTCGCGGGTGGCCCGCGTCAGCGGGTTGCTGTCGAGTTCCAGCTGGTCGCGCAGCGCCCAGCCGCGCAGCTTGCCGGGGTTAAGCAATCCCGCCGGGTCGAGAGACTGTTTCACCGCCACGACGTCGGGACGAATCACGCCCTGTTTGCCGTCCTCAACCTGCAGCACGTGGGGGTTGTTAATCTTGACGTCGTTGTCGCGAAATATCTGCATGATGGCGTTAAGACGTTCGGGCGTGGTATAGCGCACCAGCTGCAGACCGCTGGCGGTGAGATTGCCCTCGATATCGCGCAGGAATTCAATATGGGACATCACCTCCCCGGCGAAGTGCTGCTCCATCTGTAAAATTTGCTGCGGATAGCGCAGCGGATCAAACGCCGTCTGCAGATAGGTCAGCGTATTGTCCACCTTGAGCGCATGCAGGGTGGTGTGGTTCCAGCAGTATTCCATTAACGAGCCGTTGCGCGTCCGGGCCTCCTCGCTGGCCTGCCGGATGGCGTTGCTCCCGCGATGGCGCGGTAACAGGCTGGCGCAGAGTCCTTCGCTCTCCTCGGCGATCAGGCTGATAACCGCATGCTGCCCGGCGCGGTAACGATCCTTGAGGTGGCTAAAATAGTCAGCGATCGGCGTGGCCAGCAGCGCCACCTGGCGCTTCACCAACCCCGGCGAGCGGACGCAGGCGTTGGCATAGTTCAGCGCATCGGCGAAATCGTCAAACACGTCCAGGCGTTCAATCCACTGGTGCGCAGGCGCCAGCGCCAGCTCAACCTCCAGGATAATGCCGTTGGTGCCGTAGGCGTGATGCAGGAGCAGCGCTTCGGGAGCCGGGACGGTCAGCACGCGGGGGACCGGCTCGACGGTCATTACTTTGACGCTGAGCACATTGCCGGGCGCAGCCAGCGGCCCAGAGTTGATGGAGCCGATGCCGCCGAACCCGCCGCCGTAGAGACCGCCCAGGCTCGCCAGTCGATAGGTCGACGGCATACAGCGCAGCTCCCAGCCCGTCTGGCGGGCGGCGGTTTCGATGTCCGCCAGGCGAATGCCGGCCTGGGCCCTCACTGTGCCGTTGCCGAGGGCGACGATCTGGTTGAGCCCGGTCATATCCACCAGCAGCCCGCCTTCGAGGGGGACCAGTTGGCCATAGTTGCCGGTGGCGCTGCCGCGCAGGGTCAGCGGCAGCTGGAGCTGCGCGCAGGCGGAGACCAGCGGGCGCAGCTCCTCTTCATCGCGCGGGCGAACCACCGCGTCCGCCTGTTTCCCCGCCAGTTGCTCGGTGAGTAGCGGACTGAACCAGTGAAAATCGCGGGAGAGCCGTTTGATCTTCGCCGGCTGTAAGGTCCACTCCAGCGCCGGGAGTGCCTGCTGGATCGCCGCGACCGCGTGTTGACGCTGTTCATCAGTCATCATTCTTTTTCCTGTTCGTCAGCAGAACATTAATGAGATTGCACGGCTTCGCTTTCATGCCAGGCGCTAAGCGCCCGGCGCGAAACCCAGGACATCACGCCAAACAGCGCGATACCGGCGAGAGAGATCAGCAGCAGCGCGGCAAACATCAGCGGGATATCCAGCTGGTAGCCGGCCTGCAGGATCTGATAGGCCAGTCCGGTATTGGTCCCGCCGGTCCCGGCGACAAACTCCGCCACCACCGCGCCAATCAGCGACAGCCCACTGGAAATACGCAGCGCGCCGAAGAAATAGGGCAGCGCCGAGGGGATACGCAGCCGCACCAGCGTTTGCCAGCGGCTGGCGTGATTGAGGCGAAAATAGCTCAGCAGGCCGGGGGAGACGCTGCGCAGTCCTTGGGTGGTATTGGAGATGATGGGGAAGACCGCCATCAGGGTGGCGCACACCACCAGCGAGAGGGTGGCATCCTTCACCCAGATGATGATCAGCGGGGCGATGGCGACGATCGGCGTCACCTGCAAAAACACGATGTAGGGAAACAGGGCGGTTTCCACAAAGCGGTTCTGCACCAGGATAAACGCCACCGCGGCGCCGATGACAATCGACAGTAGAAACGAGATCAGGGTGATCTTGAGGGTGAACAGCAGCGCCAGCAGCAGCGGCGTGAGATGCGTCCACAGGCTTTCCAGCATCACCAGCGGCGACGGCACCAGAAAGGCCGGGATACGGAAATAGCTCACCGCGCCCTGCCACAGGAGCACCATCGCCACCGCGACGAGGGTCGGATAGAGAATTTTGAGAAAACGCGGATGCTGGATCCACGGCGTTGCGGTTGTATTTTTCATATTATGACTCCATACCGGACTGGCTGGCCTGCAACAGACTGTCCTGCAGCTGACGGGCATACAGGGAAAAGGCCGGGCTGACGCGGAACGCCTCGCTGCGCGGGAACGGCTCGCGGATGGGGATATCTTCGACCACCCGTCCGGGACGGGCCGCCATCATGATCACCCGCTGGGAGAGAAACACCGCTTCGTGGATCGAGTGGGTGACGAACACTACCGTCAGGTTTTGCTCCTGCCAGAGACGCAGCAGGTCGCTGTCGAGTTTGTTACGCGTAATTTCATCCAGCGCGCCGAAGGGCTCATCCATCAGCAGCAGCTTTGGTCGGGTGACCAGGCCGCGGGCGATGGAGACGCGCATTTGCATGCCGCCGGAGAGTTCGCGCGGCAGGACGTCGGCGAACTTGCCGAGGCCCACCAGCTCAAGGACTTCACTCACCCGGGTATTTCCCTCCGCCCGCGGCACGCCGGCCAGATCCAGCGGCAGCCTGACGTTATTGCGCACGCTGCTCCACGGCATCAGGGTGGCTTCCTGGAAGACGAACGACAGCGGATGCTGGGCCTTTTCCCGACTGTCGCGCCGCCACAGCATCAGCTTGCCGTCGCTGGGCTCCACCAGGCCGGCGACCATCTTCAGCAGGGTGCTTTTACCGCAGCCGGACGGGCCGAGCAGGGTAATAAACTCCCCCTGATTGATGGTCAGGTTGACGGGCAGCAGCGCCCGGGTGCCGTTGCTGTAGATTTTCTCCGCCGACAGCACCTCGATGGCCGGGGTGGCAGCGGCGGGTATAAAGCGGGTATCGCTCATCACGGTCAGTTTCGGGGCGGTATTCATGGCATCACTCCGGCGTCTTTGACCATCTCCAGGGTGTAAGTCTGCTCAAACGGCACCTTGCTGGCGTCGATCAGTTTGTTTTTCACCAGCATGTCCCAGGTTTTCTTCAGCCGCGGCTCGGTGATGATGCCGATGCCGCCGGTCTTAGCATCGCCGCCGGTCACCAGCTGGTACTGCTTCATCTGGGCAATGCCAAAGGCGATCTGCTCGGCGCCCATTTGCGGATTTGCTTTACCGATCAGGCTGTTGCCGGGGGCGGGATCCTGCAGGTAGCTTTTCCAGCCTTCCATGGAGGCTTTGACGAAGGCCGCCACCGCCGCCGGACGTTTGCGGATGGTGTCGGCCATACAGATAATCGAGTTGCCGTAGGGCGGGTAGCCCCAGTCGCTGAGCGGATAGACATAGAACGGCTGCCCGCCTTTAGCGACGGAGAACGGCTCAGAGGTCACGTAGCCCTGCTGCACCAGGTTTTTATCGGCGAGGAACGGCTGAACGTTAAAGGTATAGGGGCGCACTTTGCTGCCAGCCAGACCCAGCTCGCTTTTCGCCCACGGCCAGAAGGAGGTATAGGCCTCGGTGGCGAGCAGGAAGGTTTTGTCTTTAAGTTCCGCCGGGTTCTCCACCTTGTCATGGGTGATAAACACCGTCGGCGAGTGCTGGAACACGGTGGCGACGGTCACCGCGTGCACCCCGGCCTGCCAGGTCTCCAGCGCCTGGCCGTTGTCGCCAAGGGTGCAGTCCGCCTGACCGGCCGCCATCAGCTGCATGACGTTGATCTGCGGGCCGCCCATTTTAATTTCGACATCGAGACCGGCGTGTTGATACAGCCCGGTGGCCTGGGCCTGGTAAAACCCGCCGTGCTCGGCCTGGGCATACCAGTTGGTGAGAAAGGTAAACTTCTCCGCCGCGAAGCAGGAGGCTGAGGTCGCGAGGGCGGCCACGGTCAGCAGGGTAAAAACGGGCGTCAATCTGGTATTCATCAGGGCTCCCTGGATTCAGCAGCGAAAGAAGGTGGTAGGGACTGCACAAAGCCGTGCCAGTGCTGTTTGCCCCAGGTCGGTTCGCGACGTTCGACCCAGGCCATGCGGTGGATCTCGATGATCGCCTGCGCCCAGCTGGCGGCGAGGGAGTCGAGAAGCCCTTCGCCTTGCTCCCGCGTCGCCGGGGTCGGGTCGCCAATCACCCCGCTGGGGCCAAAGTCATACGACGCCCACGCCGCCGCCGGACGGCCTTTCGACAGGGTTGGGCAGGGGAATTCCGGGGGGAAATTAGCGACGGCCCGTTCCATATGGACGCACTCCGGCGCCAGCGCCAGCATCAGCGCCGTTTCGCTATGCCCGGCGTGCATCGCCATCCGCTGTTCATGCGGGCTGAGAAACTGTTTTTCGCAGTTGGGCACGTTGAACACGTCGTGGGGGATGGCGATGAAATCCCCGTGGCGCAGGCGCATTTCCCGGCAGGCGATCTGCAGGATCTGCGGCTGGCCGCCGTGGCCGTTGATCATCAGCAGCTTGCGAAAACCGGCCCGATAGAGAGATTCGGCGATCTCCAGCAGGGTATGCAGCAGCGTATCGCCGCTGAGGGTCAGGGTGCCGGGAAAATGCAGATGCTCCTCGGACTTACCGTAGACGATCGGCGGAATGGCGTAGGCCGGGATCGTCGCCGGCAGCCTGGCGAGGGCATGGCCCGCCACGCCGGAAGATATCACGCTGTCCACCGAGCAGGGCAAATGCGGGCCGTGCTGTTCGATCGCCCCGGTGGGGAGGACGATAACCGTATTGCTTTTATCCGGCAGGGCGGCCACGTCCGTCCAGCTCAGAAAAGGAAGAAAGCGCGCGGCAGGAATGTAACCGTTAATCATCGCGGTGCCTCGGAGTTAAATGACGGGGGTAACCAGACGGTCGCTTCGACTTCAATCAGTACCGTGGCGTCGGGCAGCATTTCGCTGACCTGCACCACGGTGGAAACGGGCGGCTGGTCGGGGTAAAACAGCTTCCTGACCCGGCTGTAATAGGGAAAATGGTCAAGGTTGCGAAAGTACTGCACCAGTTTGATAACGTCGCTCATCTGCCCTCCCGCGGACGCCACGGTGCGGCGGATGCTCTCCAGGACGTACCAGCTCTGGGCGAGGATCGGGCCCTGTTTCGCATCGGTTGAAAATTCGCCGGTCGCCCCCAGCAGCTCCCGCACCGGCTCAGGCACATCCTGAAAGCCGTTGACGATGGCGCCGGTCAGGGGATTGACCGGAATAATGCCGGAGAGAAAGATAAAATCGCCGGCTCTGCGCCAGGCAGCATACCGCGCCAGCGGCGCCCCGGCGCCTGCTTCAAGACTCATGTGCCATCTCCTCCTGCCACACGCGTCGGTGGGTTAACCTGCCGTGGTTAACCACCAGACGGGCGGCGCTGTTTAAAGGCCAGGTAAAACGGTCGCTACCCGGGAAAATCACCACGCTGGCCGCCGCCCCGACGGCAAAGGGCGCCGCGTCTGCCGGCGAACCGGTTAGCGCCGCGCGATCGCAGATCAGCCGCGACTGCCGGTCGAACAGGTCGCTGAGCTGAGCGCTGAACAGACCGCAGGCCAGGGTGTCCAGCGGGTCATAGCTCCCCGCCGGGCAGAAGGCATCCTGCACGTTGTCGCAGCCGAGCAGGGTGGCCACGCCGGCGGCCTGCGCCTCGTGCAGCAGGGTGATCCCCCGCTGGCGCGGCGTGCGGCCGAACGTCGCATCCTGCAGCAGCAGGTTGGTCATCGGCAGAGCGATAAGGGTGACGCCGTGCGCCGCCAGCTGGCGCAGGATCGGCGCCGCCTGTTCGTCGCTGCCGGCGGCCAGCGCGCAGCCGTGGCTGCAGCAGATATGTCCGGGAAAAGGGTGGCGGGAGAGATGATCCGCCAGCCAGGTCAGCCCCTGAGACACTTCGCTGAGCTCCTCATCAATATGCAAATCCAGATCCAGATCCCAGCGGGCCGCGCTGCACAGCAGATTTTCCATGGCGGCGGCGTCCCAGTTGGAGGAGTGGATGAAGCCGCCCAGCAGGCAGCGCTCTCCGCTGTTGGCGACCGTCCGGGCGATGGCCTCCGCTTGCGCTGGCTCGCGAAACAGGGGCAGCGGGACCAGCGCCACCCGCTCCAGGGTGATGCCGACGGTATCGAGGCGGGCGATCTCCTGCCAGGCGTCCGGCGCGTCGGCGGTAAACCAGTCGACATGGCTGCGCAAATGGGTCACGCCATTCGCTGCCGCCCGGGCCAGCGCGGCGGACGCCCGACGTTGAATATCCGCCCTGGTCCAGTGCCGGCGATCCTCGTGCATAGCGTGGATCGCCGCCAGCAGCCCGGCCTGCGCCGGACGGCAGCGTTCAATGGTGAATGTCTTGTCCAGATGGGCATGGGGTTCCACCAGGCCGGGGAGCGTCAGGGCTCCCGCCAGGTCCCACAGGCCGGGAGTCGGCTGGTCGGTTGGGGTCAGTGCGGCAATCCGGCCGTCGCGAAAGGCCAGGTCCGCCAGCAGCGGCTCACCGTTGGCCCGCGTCGGCCAGCCGTCGGGCAGCGCCCAGGCCGGGAGTCGGGCGCGGCTGATCCCGACGAGCGGCGCGCAAGAGGAGGGGAACGTCATCGTCAGTCTCCTCACAGATCCAAAACCAGAAGCGGGGATTTTGCCCGCGAACAGCAGAGCGTGATCTGGTCGTTGTCGGCTTTCTCTTCCGCCGTCAGCACGCTGTCCCGGTGCTCGGGGATCCCGTCGAGGACCCCGGTAATACAGGAGCCGCACATTCCCTGTTCACAGGAGAGCATGACCTCCACCCCGGCGTGCTGTAATACCTGAGCAATGGTTTGATCCGCGGCGACCTGCAGGCGCTGCCCGCTGGAGGCCAGCTCAATATAAAACGCATTTTTCGCCGCAGTATTATTTTCCGCCGCGGGAGTAAAACGCTCGAATACGAACTGCGACGGCGACCAGCGATATTCCTCCATGACCGACCGCAGTCGCTGAATAAAACCCTCCGGGCCGCAGGCTATTACTACGGTATCAGGGTGGGGCACAGTTAAGCATTCCGGGACCCGCTGGCGAAACGACGCGCCTTCCTCGCTGCAGTGAATGGCCACCGTGCCGTTCGCAGTCAGCTGGTTCAGGCGCGGGGAGAAGGCCGTCTGGCGCGAACTGGCGACACAATAATGCAGCTCCTGCGCCCCCTTTCTGGCGGCAATCGCTTCAGCCATCGCCAGCAAAGGCGTGATGCCGATACCGCCGGCAAACAGCAGGTAGCGCCCGGCCTGCGGCAGGGGAAAATGGTTGCGCGGCGGCGAAATGGCGAGCCGATCGCCGGCTTTGAGCTGCTGGTGCAAATAGCGTGAGCCGCCGGTGGAGGTGTCAGTCAGCCTGACGCAAATTTCATAAGTATTACTGCGGTCAGGCGTGCCGCACAGGGAATACTGCCGCGGACCGACGCCGGGAATAATAATATCGATATGCGCCCCGGCGGAGTAGGCCGGTAATATTTCCCCGGCCGCCGCCTGCAAAATTATGGATAGATTTCCCTGTCCGTTGGGGCGTATTTCCCCGACCGAGACCGAAATAAGATCGTGGCTGTGCATTACCGTTTTCTCTCCCTCACTCCGCTGTCTGCAGGGCGGCCAGGGGCGGCGAAGAGATAACTCCCCTTCGCGGTGAACTGTCCGGCGTGCAAGAAAATGGGTGAAACGATCGTTTCTCCGCTATGAATGCTACGGTATTGTGATAAAACTGTTGCGTCCAGAGCTTTGATTCGCACAACCCGTTGCAAAAAAGAGAGCACCCAAACCATGTTTGCCTTCTCCCGATTTCTGCTCTATTTCACCGAAGTGGCCCGTCAGGGATCGTTTCGTAAAGCGTCAGAGGCGCTGCATGTGTCGGCGTCTTCCATCGACCGTCAGATTTTGCGCGTGGAACAGGAGCTGGCGATGCCGCTCTTCGAGCGCCATCCCACCGGGCTGAGGCTGACCGCCGCCGGGGAGCTGCTCCTGCACGCGGCCAATAACTGGAAAAAGGACTTTACCCGGGTCTGCGAGCAGCTGGACGATCTGCGCGGGTTGCGGCGGGGGCATGTGCGCATCGCCACCATCGATGCCATTAACCGGCATTTCTTTTCGACGATGCTCAAAGAGGTGCATAAACATTATCCCAACATCTCTTTTACATTGACCACCATCAACAATATCCACATCCAGCAGGCGCTGATCTCCGGCGAGGCGGATTTCGGCATCATGCTCAATCCGCAGACCTCCCGTGAACTGCAGGTCCGGGCGTTTGCCGAAATGAATATGGGGATCGTGGTGCCGACCGGCCATCCGCTGGCCAGCCGCAGCGCGGTGCGCTTTAGTCAGTGCCTCGACTACCCGTTTATCCTGCCGTCCGCCCCATTGATGATCAGCGAGCCGGTGGAGGCGCTGGTGAACATCAGCGGCAACGAGGTGAAGGAGGTGGCGGTATCGAATAACATTCACATGATCCGCACCCTGATCAAAGAGCAGATGGGCATCGGCATCCTGTGCCGGCTGGATATTCTCGATGAGATTGAGTCCGGCCAGCTGGCGTTTGTGCCGCTAACCGATCCGCAGCTTAAGCCTTTCACGCTGGCGCTGTGCGTCTCGCCCGCCCGCCAGCTTTCCCTTGCCGCCTCGATGATGCTGAACCAGCTGGAGATGCTCTTCAGCCAGCTGTGAAATGTCGGGCAGGCACTAAAATCATTCATTAGCGCACCATTATGGTGCGTTTCTTGTGAGCATGAATCAAAGGTTGCATGCCCAAGGGCGGCGGCGCAGGCGATTTCTCGCGGCCGCTCGCAGGCGTTTAAATCTGGCATTGTTTTTGTATAGCTGAGTGTGAGTAGAAGCGGTCAGTACGGGTTATCCATACGGGACATTGCTCAGTCACCATGTCGCGGTTCAATGTTGACCGGGATGGGAGGCTGAGCCACATTCGCTCGCTCCCCCTCCCGGCGTAAAGAGGAGAGGGATATGAAAACAGGCGCACGCCTTCCCCGGGGCATACGCTGGCTGGGCCTGATGGCTCTCGGCGGTGTCTCGCTGGCCGTTCAGGCCGAGGAGAAAATCGTTCTGCTGACCTCCTGGTACGCCCAGGCGGAGCAGGGGGGGTATTATCAGGCTCAGGCCACCGGGCTGTACAAAAAATACGGTCTCGACGTCGAGATCCGCTCCGGCGGACCGCAGGTCAACGGCATGCAGTTGCTGTTGTCGAAGCGGGCCGATGTGATCATCGGTTACGACCTGCAGCTGCTGGAAGGCATTCAGCGCGGCTTCCAGGCAAAGGCCATTGCCGCGCCCTTTCAGTACGATCCCCAGGGGCTGCTGACTCATGCCGATGTCACCTCTCTGCAGGGGCTGAAAGACAAAACCCTGCTGGTTTCCAGCTCCGGTCAGGCGACGTGGTGGCCGTGGCTGAAGGCGCAATACCAGCTGAGCGACGCGCAGGTTCGCCCCTATACCTTCAATATTCAACCCTTTGTCGTCGATGACGCTGTCGCCCAGCAGGCCTATGTCAGCTCCGAGGTGTTCCAGGTGCAGAAGGCCGGAGTGAAGGCGAACTTCTTCCTCTTTTCCGAACACGGCTATCCCCCCTACGGCGGCATCCTTATCGCCCGCCCGGACACCATCGCCGAGCGTAAAGCGGCGATGGCGAAGTTTGTCCGCGCCTCAATGGAGGGCTGGGTGAGCTATCTCAAGGATCCGGAGCCGGGCAATGCGTTGATTAAGCAGGACAACCCGAAAATGACCGACGATCTGCTCGCCTGGGGCGTGACCCAGATCCGTGAGCATCACCTGATCGACGGCGGGGATGCCGCCAGCCAGGGCTGGGGGACGATGACCGACGCGCGCTGGCAGAAGACCCGCGACTTTATGGTCAGCGCCGGTCTGCTGGCGGCGGCCACCGACTGGAAACAGGCCTACACCACCGAATTTGTTCAGGCCATGCAGGTTAAACCCTGAGGAGCAACGCCATGTCATTAATGATTAAAAATGCCCATGCCATCCTCAGCGGTCTGCCCGGAGAGGCGGCGCGGCTGGCCGGGCCGGATATTCGCATCCGCGACGGCAAGATTGCCGCCATCGGCAGCCTGACGCCGCTGCCGGAAGAGCGACAGATCGATGCCCGCGACTGCGTGATCTATCCGGCGTGGGTGAACACGCACCACCATCTTTTTCAGTCGCTGCTGAAGGGCGAGCCGCAGGGGCTGAACCAGAGCCTGACGGCCTGGCTGAGCGCCACGCCGTACCGCTTTCGCGCGGCTTTCGATGAACATACCTTTCGTCTGGCGGTGCGCATTGGCCTAGTGGAGCTTCTGCGCTCGGGCTGCGCCAGCGTGGCGGATCACAACTACCTGTACTGGCCGGATATGCCTTTCGATACCTCGGAGATTGTCTTCAGCGAAGGGGAAGCGCTGGGGATGCGCATCGTCCTGTGCCGGGGTGGGGCGACCCAGGGGCGGGCGGTGGAAAAGGATCTGCCGGTGGCGCTGCGTCCGGAAACCTTCGACGGCTATATGGCGGATGTCGAACGGCTGGTCAGCCGCTATCACGACCCCCGGCCCGAGTCTCTGCGCCGGGTGGTGATGGCGCCCACTACCGTCCTGCACTCCGCGCCGGGCGCCCAGCTGCGGGAGATGGCGAAGCTGGCCCGCCAGCTGGGGATCCGGTTGCACAGCCATTTATCGGAAACCGTCGATTATCTCGACGCCGCGCGGCAGAAATTCGCCATGACGCCGGTGCAGTTCTGCGCGGAGCACGACTGGCTGGGAAATGACGTGTGGTTTGCCCATCTGGTGAAGCTGCTGCCGGAGGAGATTGCCCTGCTGGGCCGCACCGGAACCGGCATCGCCCACTGCCCGCAAAGCAACGGCCGGCTGGGCAGCGGTATCGCCGATCTGCTGGCGTTAGAGCAGGCCGGGGTCCCGGTCTCGCTGGGGGTGGACGGCGCCGCCTCGAATGAAGCGGCGGATATGCAAAGCGAAGCCCATGCCGCATGGCTGCTGCAGCGCGCGCGCAAGGGGATGCTGGCGCAGCCGCGCTACGCCGGGGGCACCTTTGAGGGTGGGGCCGATGCGGCCACGGTGGAGGATGTAGTGCGCTGGGGCAGCGCCGGAGGGGCGCAGATCCTCGGCTTAGCGCAGAGCGGCACCCTGCAGGTCGGCATGCAGGCGGACCTTGCCATTTACCGGCTGGACGATCCGCGCTACTTCGGCCTGCACGATATGGCCATTGGGCCGGTGGCCTGCGGTGGGCGCGCCGCGCTGAAGGCGCTACTGCTCAATGGCCGCCCCATCGTGGAAGACGACGCCATTCCCGGTCTCGACCTTGACGCGATGCGTCACGACGCGCTGGCGGCCGTCCGTACCCTCCAACAGCGCGCCGCTGTTTAACTGATAACAGGATAATGACGATGACCTCAACCACCCAGAATCAACGCTACGCCTTACAGGAACTGGAAAAAGAGGCGCTGATGGGCGCCGAGGGCGAAGAGACCTTCGCCCGCGACGTGCGCTGTATCGACCTGTCGAACTTTGCCGCAAGAAAAAATGACATAGCCGAACAACTGTGGGAGGCGGCGGTGGAGATTGGCTTCTTCCAGGTCAGCCATCACGGTATTCCGCTGGCGGATATCCGCCAGGCGTTCAGCATGACCGAGGCGTTTTTCGACCTGCCCGACGAGGTGAAGCGCCAGTATCCGCTGGCCGGCAACGCCGGCTGGGAAAGCAAAGCGCAGGTTCGGCCGTCGACCCGCACCCCGGATCAAAAAGAGTCGTATCAGATAACCCGGCCTCTGATGGCCGGGCGCTGGCCCAGCGATCGGGAGTTGCCAGCATTCCAGCAGACAATGCTCGGGTTTGAGTCGCAGTGCTGGCAGCTGGGGATGAAGATCCTCTCCTGCTTTGCTTTAAAGCTCGGTTTTCCGGAATCGTTTTTTACCACCGCGCACGATCCGCAGCGTGACACCTATCAGAGCACCTTGCGCATGCTGCATTACTATGCAACCGAGCAGTCGCAGCAGGGGATGTGGCGGGCCGGCGCGCACACCGATTTTGACTGCCTGACGCTGCTGTTCCAGCGCCCCGGCCAGGGCGGCCTGCAGGTTTGGCCCGGTAAAGACCGCGAAAGCCAGCAGTGGACCAGCATTGAGCCGCGGGAGGAGGTGATCACCTGCAATATCGGCGATATGCTGATGCGCTGGAGCGACGACCAGCTGCCGTCTAACTTCCATCGGGTGAGAAATCCGCTGCCCCATGAATATCAGGGGCAGCGCTACAGCCTGGCGTTTTTTTGCCAGGCCAATAAAGATGTCGAGATCCTCGGGCCGCAGAGGAAGTACCCGCCCATCAGCGCCGAGGATTATCTGCAGCAGCGGATCCAGGCCAATTTTGCCAAAGGGTAAGATGCTCCCTTGCGTGGTATACCTGCCGCCGGCTTTCGCTGGCCGGGCGGCAGGATCTCCGCCGCTGAGCTTTTCAGGGAAGGGGTCGGTGAGGCAGAACCTGTCGATTACAGAGAGCTGAGCTCCAGTTGAGCAACGGTTAATTCCAACTGATACGTGATCAATGTGAATGTATTAATCTGTCTCTGTAATGCGTTCTGTCGAAATGCAGAGGTGTGACACTGATATGCCCCGCCCTCACTGCAGAACCTTCACTGTCTGATGGTTCAGCATTTTCACTTCTTTCCAGATTCAGCCATGCGTAAGGAATAGCTCGAAGATCCTCACGCACTATAACGCCGATGTTATTCAGATTGCCTTCCCCCTGACGTGTGATGGCAATATCTTTTATGCTGTCGGGTTCTACGTCAGGAAGGTTGACATTAAAGCAGGTTCCGTAGTCCCACCGGCCCTGAATCAGGTACTTCAGTACGATTTCCGACGCATGTTCTGCAGTGTCCCAGTGAATATTATGCCTGTTGTTAAAATACTGGCTCAAGGCGATAGCACGAAAACCAAGAAGCACACCTGTCATCGCTGCCCCCACGGTGCCCGAAAAGATCGTTTCGTTACCAATATTCGCCCCCCTATTAATACCTGAAAGAATAAAATCAGGGGGTGAATCAATCATGAGATGTCGCACCGCCATTGCAACACAGTCTGCAGGCGTTCCCTCGACAACATAGCGATGAACGCCCTTTTGACGGAACCTTAAAGGAGTGTGTAAAGAAAGAGACTGTGAGGTTCCGCTTCTGTCGCAAGCTGGCGCTACCACCCAGACTTCTTTTGCCAGGCGTTGACACACTTTCTCCAGTATCTTCAAGCCTGGCGCATCAAAGCCGTCATCGTTTGTAAGCAGAAGAGTGTTACAGATAAACCGTGACATAAACTTCTCCTTGTAAAAATACCTGCATGCATACACCATATAATTACCTATGAAACAATAGTAATAACATTATGGAATTAAAATTATGTTTTCTAGTGAGATCAGTGAATTCAGATATCAGCTCACAAGGCTTGCAAGGCAACTTCGGCGAATTTCTCAGAACGATCCCCAGTCGTGGTCGCGCATGCTGGTCGTCAGTGCAATAGACAGGATGGGAAATAATGTCACCCCGTCTGAGCTGGCTATGGCAGAAGATATCTACAGCTCTAACCTTGCAGTGATTCTCAGACAGCTTGAAGAAGAGGGCATGGTTGAGAGAAAGACTGATGCCACGGACCGCAGAAAGACGAGAGTCCGTCTTACAGAAAAAGGCTGCTCAGTACTGGCTGAAAGCCGGAAACGCCGCGATGACTGGCTGGCACAGGCCTTTGATGAGGCTCTGTCCCCTGAAGAAGCAACACACTTGTTAAAAATGACGCCATTGCTGAATAAACTAGCAGACCATACTTAATCATCAGTGATAGAGACAATGAAAAAAAGGGTATATCTGCAGATCCTGTTGCCGGTGCTGATGACGCTTATTGTTCTGTCAGTAACTAACTATTTTATTGTTTTGTCCCAGAAGGACTACCAGTCGAGGGTGGCTGAACGGTTATTACAATACTCCGAACGGGTAGCAGGGCAGTTAGCAGATGCTATTGAAGTTGCTGAAAGCTCAGGTATTGCAGGCTGTACACCAGCCGGTATCAATCTTTTGAGAACCATCCGACAAAAAAATAAATACATTGATGATATAGGTATCGTCAACGGCAACCGCATTCTCTGTACGGCTGGATGGGGAACATTAAGGAGCAGTATTCTCCTGTCGTCTCCTCCCTACCAGACGCCGAGCGGATATTTATTGTACCCGGTCAGAAAGGACAATGTTCATCTTCGCAACCCCGGAACCGTAACGATAAAACATAATATTGCAGTAGTATCTCCTGCGCTGACGTTTGCCAACGTCCTGAATGTGAATCCCGACTTTTACATTGCCCTGGCCGTGCGTAACGGGCAAAAGCAGCTCTTTTCCCTGGGGAAAAATTATCTTGCCCTGCAGGCGACATCGGGTTCTCCTTTTCGTATCAGTACCCGCCATTGCAGCCAGATCCGCGATTTATGTGTCACAACGAATAAACCGGACGGTGGGGTTATGTCACTCTCCTGGATGCTGATTTTCCTTCTGAGCCTGTTCGGGATAATTACCGGTTGCTGGATGGTCTCGCTTATCGATTCAGCTCTTGAAGCTAAAAACTCGCTAGAAAAACGGTTTATCCGGGCGGTCAAGAAAAAAGATTTTTATATTGAGTACCAGCCGATCGTTCAGGCCAGCGACAGAGTTGTGGTGGCGTATGAAGCCCTGGTCAGATGGCAGGACCGGTATTTTGGCCGGGTATCTCCGGAGCTGTTTATTGGCCTGGCCAGCAGGCTAAAACTGTACCAGAAACTATCAGGATTTGTGACGGAAACCGCTCTGGATGAAATGCAGGAACATCTGAGAAGAAATCCTTCACTCCGGCTTTCACTGAACGTAGGTGATAATGAAATGAATGACTGTCAGTTCCTGGAACAACTGGTATCAGGCTGCCGCCGCCTTAAAATTCAGCTCCAACAGATCAAACTGGAGATCACTGAAAGTTCACGATCTGAATCAGGTTTGATTGCCGCATTTTGCCAGCGAGCCAGGGAATATGGTTTTAATATTTCCCTGGATGATTTCGGTACAGGAACCGCGAATATCGAATGGCTGACGGTACTGGATTTTGATGAGATAAAAATAGACCGAATTTTTATTGCCAATATTGATGACCCCGTGAAGCGCGCCTTACTGGTTTCTGTGGTGAAAGGATTACGTGGCACCGGAAAACCACTGGTGTTTGAGGGGGTGGAAACACCCGCCCAGTTTAAATTTATCCGTTATCTGGATAAGAAAGCGCTGATACAGGGGTGGTTTACAGGAAAACCTGCGCCAATCGCTGCCTTGAACATACAGGTTTAAATAGCGTGGGTAAATCAGGTTCGGTTGCCATGTCATGCCTCTTTATTACAGGCCGTATGAGCTCGCGTATATCATCTCGGCTGCAGGCAAGATGTTTATGTCGCAGGCCAGTCCCGTCAGGAGACATAAATTACATACGCAATCAGATATATAGCGGCTAACAGTAGCAGGAGTTTAATGAACGAAAACAGGTCGTTTAGATAGCGCATCACAGTTTCTGCCTCCTCAGAATGAATAAGTAAAACCCACGGTGCCCGTGGCTTCATTACGCCGGGATACTATTGGGCTGTCTGCGGCATGATCGCCAAGCCATGTGTAGTCTGCGCTCACGAGTGAGGCCCAGTGTGGATCAAACTGATGGCTCCACGTCACTGTAGTTTCAACACCGCAAAATCCGCCTGTTGCTTTGTAACGCGTATAGCGGCTACGGCTGCTCTGCACATCGCTGACGCCATACCAGGTATTCATGTAGCGTGCGTCGCCAAACAGGGCCGCGGTCTGGAACGCGACGGTGTCCGTATCACTCTGCAGCGGCAAAAGAGTGACGGAGGCCTGATAATTAACACCCTGATCATCGCTGAGCGGCAGGGTTGCCTTTCCCTCAGCGCTGAACCAGGGAGTAAACTGCCAGCCTGCTGCCAGCGCCGTGTTAACGGTCGCCCTGATTTTTCCCATACCTTTCAGGCTGCTGGCACCGTCGCGCCAGTCTGAATCTTTGTCATCCCGTCCAAGGTTGTAACCCAGGGTATGCTCCAGATACAGTCCGCTGTCACTCTGCAGGTCATAGCCAATCCCTTTCCGGGCATCCGCGAAGAAGGCATCCTCTCTGGCCTGAAAGAACGGTACCACCTGGAGACGCATCTTTTCTGATCCACTGTAACGGGGCGCATACTGTGCGCCAGCACCTATTGCCACGCCATTCTGCGAGTCACTGCTGTCAGCCTGGGCTGTAGCTGAGGTTGTCAGGGCCAGACCGGCCATATACATCAGCATTTTTCCGGGTATCATTATGTCACCTCGTTATTTGTTCGTTATCCGCCCCTGCCCGGGCGGCCGCATCGCGAATCCGGAGTGTCACGCAGCTGTGTCAATAAACAGCCAGGGATTTATGAAGAAACTGTCAAGGTGAGTCATGCAGAGCAAAAATATTCTGATTATCGAGGATGACGCCGATGCGGCAGAGGTGCTGGAAGCCTATCTGCGTCGGGAAAGTTACACCGTTCGCGTCATGGCGGACGGTCTCTCAGGGCTTGAGCAGGCTCAACGCTGGCAGCCAGACCTGATAGTTCTGGACGTCATGTTGCCCGGCCTGAACGGCACTGAAGTGCTGGCGAAAATCAGGCGTAGTAGCGACGTTCCCGTCATTATGGTGACGGCTATCGGGGATACGCCCGATCGTATCGGTGCGCTGCGCTATGGGGCGGATGATTACGTGGTTAAGCCTTATCATCCTGGTGAAGTCGTTGCGCGTGTGCAGGCCGTGCTGCGTCGTAGCGGTGGCAGCAGAGATCCGCAGGAAGAGGTGTTGCGCTGGCAGGGGATGGAGGTCAATACGGGAGCGATGACAGTCACTGTGGCTGACAGTAAAGGCAGGGTAACCAGTGTTGACGTTACACCCACAGAATTCAATCTGCTGGTCACAATGATGCGCGCCCCGGTTCGCGCGCTGAGCCGTCAGTTTCTTCTGGAGCAGTGTCTGCCGGACAGCGACGCGCTGGAACGCGTGGTGGACACCCATATTTATAATCTGCGTAAAAAGCTCGAGTCAGCCGGGCAGTCTGACGTGCTGCTGAACGTGCGTGGCGTGGGTTACAGGTTTCGTCAGCCATGAAAGTAAAACAACCCCAGACGCTCTGGCGCTGGCTTTGCCTGCGCATTCTCACGCTTGCCATCGGCACAGTTTTACTGATAGCCCTGTGCATGTGGCTGCGATTTACTGTGCAGTATCTTTGGACCACGCACCGTATGCCGGAAGCGGTACTGAATGAATTTCTTACGCTCCGGGAACATCCGGAACTCAATCCAGCCCGGTACCATGAGATTATCGATAAATGGTGGGGCATAAGCTTTTCCAGTCCTTCCATCGCGTCGTCGGACTGGCTGACTGTCGGTGTTCTGGTGCTGGTCACCATCCCGTTTATTGCTTATTTTGGGTTGCGTCATGCCCGGCCCCTGTCGGCGCAGTTCAGCCAGCTCAGAATAGCTGCAGATGAGGTGACTGACGGTCATTTTGGTGCCCAGGCAGAGTTAACGCCTGAAGCACCCGCCGAACTTGTGCAGTTTGCGCAAAATTTTAATGCCATGACTCGCCAGCTGGCACGCTATGAAAAAGAGCTTCGCGCCTCACATGTTGCTATGGCGCATGAGTTACGATCGCCATTGACTGCGGCCATGGTGCGACTGCAGGCGCTGCTCGATGGTGTATTCACTCCTGAACAACGGCATCTTGCTCTCATCATGGGCCAGCTTAGCTGCCTGAGCCGGCTTATTGATGAACTTCACCTGCTCTCCATTGCAGACGCCGGTCAGCTCAGTCTGGAAAAGGTGCGATGCTGTCCGTCAGATATTTTGCGCGAACGCCTGTTGTGGATAAAGCCCCAGCTGGATGAAGCTGGCATTAATGTCGTTTCAGACATGCCTGAAACGTCGGTGCTGAACGTCGATCCCTTTCGTCTGGGCCAGGTGTTTACCATTTTGATGGAAAACGCGCTGCGTTATGCCGGCAAAGGCACCACTCTGTTTCTTAGCACCCGAAGCATAAACGGAAATTACGAAATAATTTTTCAGGATACAGGCCCCGGCGTTTCGCAGGAATTCCTTGATGTCATGTTCGAGCGCTTTGTGCGCGGTGATACTTCCCGCGCACGACACTCTGGCGGCAGTGGGCTGGGCCTGTCTATCGCACAGGCAATATGTCATGCACATGGCGGAACCATCGAGGCCAGTCTTCCTTCGGGGGGCGGTTTGCGGATGCGAATCGTACTGCAGGCTACTGCATAACGGTTTCTGACTGTCTTGACATCCTCTTGATAAATCGTCGCAGGAATCTTGATAATCAAGAGGTTTAATGGCGCAAAACCTATTAGAGGAACTGCGCCATGCCTGATGAACATCACGTCCTGCTTAAAGAGGACGTCAGGAACCTGCCGGATACCCGGTATCTTCTCTCACTGATGCCTCTGCTGGGCTGTTTAGTTCTGATGACCATTATGCTGGCCGGCTGCGATGGCAAAAAACAACCCACTTCTTTACCTCTGCGTCCGGTCAGGTTCGTGACTGTCGGTCCGCGTGAGTCTCCCGGGGTACAGACGCTGACCGGCGAAATCAGGGCGCATGATGAGACGTCCCTGAGTTTCAGGCTGGACGGACGCATACTGACGCGCAGCGCTGACCTAGGCAGCCGGTTTCGGCAGGGTGATGCGCTTGCTGTTCTGGACAGTCCAACAGCGCAAAATCAGTTAACCAGCGCTCAGGCAGACGTCAGCAGCAGCCGGGCCGCGGAAAAAGTGGCGGCGCTTAATCTGCATCGCATGCGTCTTCTGATGCCGTCCGGGGCCATTGCGCGGGCGCAGCTGGACACCGCCGCAGCCGACTGGCAGGCCGCACTTTCACGCCTTCAGAGCAGTGAAGCGGCGCTGAAAAATGCGCAGGAGAACGTGCGCTGGACGACCCTAACGGCGCCGGTAAACGGCTTGGTCACGGGCGTCAGCGCGTCTGCGGGGCAGGTGGTCAGCGCCGGACAAACCGTGTTTACCGTGGCCTCCAGTAATGCCCGGGACGTCGTATTTGACGTGGCCAGTCCCGGAATCGTATCCCGTCAGCCTGGTGCCACTTTTCATGTGGCATTGCTTCAGGATGCTTCCGTTATTGCACAGGCGCATCTGCGTGACATCAGCCCGCAGGCCGACCCGCAAACGCGCAGCTGGCGGGTGCGCATCACGCTTGATAATCCGCCGCCTGACATGGTGATGGGAGCCAGCGTCTCTGTAACGCTTCCCATCGCGGACTCAGCGGGTGAAAAGGTGATAACGCTTCCGGCCTCTTCTCTTACGCGCCTGTCAGAAGCTCCTGCTGTTTTCATTCTGGATCCGGCTAATAATAAGGTCTACCGGCGAGCCGTACATATTGCAGGTTACTCTGCGGACGCTGTTTTTATCCGGGCTGGAGTATCACCCGGAGATCGTGTGGTAACGGCGGGCGTCAGAAGCCTGCGTGACGGTGAGCACGTGGCTGGCATACAGGAGGACCAGGATGAAGCAGGGCTTTAATCTTTCGGCCTGGGCGCTGAAACAACAGCAGCTGATGGCCTTTCTGATGCTGCTCATTATGGCCACCGGCATTATCAGTTACGAACAGCTTTCCCGCAATGAAGATCCGGCGTTTACCATCAAAACGGCTGTGGTTTCTGCGCAGTGGCCGGGCGCGAACCTTAGCGACACGGTAAATCTGGTTACTGACACGCTGGAGAAAAAGCTTCAGGAAATCCCGTGGCTTGACTATGTCCAGAGTGAGACGCACGCCGGGCGCTGCGTTATTTTTATTAATCTTCGCGATAGCACGCCTCCTGATCAGGTCGCAGACATCTGGTACCAGGTACGGAAGAAGATGCAGGACACTGCTCCTTCATTACCTCAGGGCGTACAGGGGCCTGTGGTCAACGACGAATTTGAAGACACTTTTGGTACGATTTACGGGTTTACTGCCGACGGATTTACTATGCGGGAACTGCGGGATCGGGTGGACAGCATCCGCCGGGATCTGATGAGTCTGCCGGACGTTGGAAAAATTCAGCTGTTGGGAGAGCAGGAAGAGCAGCTGGTAGTCGCCTTCTCCCCACGCCAGCTGTCCGCCATGGGTCTGGATTTACAACAGGTCGCCGATGCGTTGCGCGCGCAGAATGTGGTCGAACCTGCGGGTACCGCCCGCACGGCCGGTGACAATGTTGCCCTGCGCGTCAGCGGAGCTTTCAGTAGCGAAGAGAGTCTGCGTGCGGTGACGCTTCGGGTGAACAACCGTTATATACCGCTTACAGACATTGCCAGCATTGTACGCCGATCTGCAGAGCCACCGGCTCCGCTTTTTCGCGTCAATGGCCAGCCTGCAATTGGCCTTGCCATCTCGATGGCGCCAACCGGAAATATGCTTGAATTCGGGCAGGCGCTGCGGTCGCGCATGAACAGCGAAGCAGCACAGCTGCCGCACGGTATTGAAATGACCAAAATTGCCGATCAGTCTGCGGTGGTTGAGGAGGCTGTCAGCGGGTTTGTGCACGTACTCGGGGAGGCGGTAATTATCGTACTGGCTGTCTCTTTTGTTTCACTGGGTCTGCGTGCAGGGCTTGTGGTGGCCGCCGCGATACCTCTGGTGCTCGCCATGACGTTCATCTGTATGTATCTTGCCGGCATCGGCTTGCAGCGGATCTCCCTGGGCGCGCTGATTATTGCGCTGGGTCTGCTGGTTGATGACGCGATGATAACGGTGGAAACCATGGTAGCCCGACTCGAAGCTGGCGATTCCCTTGCCAGCGCAGCGACATATGCCTTCACTTCCACGGCATTCCCGATGTTGACTGGCACACTGGTGATGATTGCAGGATTTATTCCGGTCGGCTTTGCAGCCTCAAGCGCCGGGGAATACTGTTACACCCTTTTTGCTGTGGTACTTATTGCACTGATCAGCTCATGGATTGTGGCTGTACTGTTTTCCCCATTAACCGGCAGCTGGCTGTTACCTGGCACGCTGCAGAAACACCACACTGGCACCGGACGCCTGGGCAGATTTTACCAGCGCCTGCTTACCAGAGTTTTACAACACAGGCTACTGACGCTTGGTATAGCGTTGCTGGCTCTGTTGCTGGCTGGTCTGGGAACGACTTATATGCAGGGTGAGTTCTTTCCGGCCTCAGATCGCCCTGAGCTTCTGGTGAGTCTGTCTCTCCCGGCGAATGCATCTCAGGAAGCGACTCTCCGTCAGACAGCGCGTCTGGAGCAAGCAGTATCAGCCAGCCACGATGTTGACCACTACTCCTCTTATGTTGGAACCGGTGCGATACGTTTTTACCTGCCTATGGATGTTCTGCTTGATGATGAAAATACCGCTCAGCTGGTCGTGGTAGCCAAAAGCCTGGCGGCCCGCGAAAGGCTTCGACATTATCTCGATAAGGTGCTCGCCAGGGATTTCAGCGACATCACAACACGAGTTTCTCCACTTGAGCTTGGTCCCCCCGTCGGCTGGCCCATTCGCTATCGCGTTAGCGGGCCTGATTACAGGCGCGTCCAGATGCTGGCAGAGCAGCTTTCGGCTGCACTGGGCGCATCCTCCCTGACACGAGAGGTGAACCAGACAGCAGGAGAACCCGAGCGCGTTATCACGTTAAAGGTAAACCAGACGGCAGCAAGGGCAGCGGGGCTCTCATCTGATCAGATAGCTCGTTATCTGAACACGGTCTGGTCAGGCACGCTTATTACTACTGTTCGCGACAGGAACCGGTTGATAGATGTAGTACTGCAGGGCAACACAGATGAAAGGCGTAATCTTGACAGTCTCTCCGGGCTGCTACTGACGTCGTCGACGGGCGCAAAAATCCCCCTGGCGCAGGTGGCCACACCAGAATGGGGGCTTGAGGATCCGGTTATCTGGCGGCGCCAGCGTCTGCCCTTTATTACAGTACAGACGGATCTGGCCCCCGGTTTGCGCGCTGAAACTGTATCAAATGGTCTCAAGCCGCTCATTAATCATCTGAGAGCGGGGTTGCCTGAGGGTTACAGCATCAGTGAGGATGGTGCTGTTGCCGAGTCTGACAAAGGTAACAGTTCGGTATTTGCCATTTTACCGGTCACTCTGCTCTGCATGCTGCTGTTGCTGATGATTCAGTTAAAGCGAGTTTCACGCATGTTTCTTGCCCTGCTGATGGCACCCTTTGGTTTACCCGGGATTGTTCTCGCCATGCTGCCAACCGGAACTCCAATGGGCTTTGTGGCTTTGCTGGGCATTATTGCCCTTGCCGGCATGATCATCCGCAACGCCGTCATTCTCATCATTGAAGCAGACAATAACCGGAAGTCAGGGATGCACTTTAATGAGGCGATAGGTGCTGCCGCCATTCACCGGGCACGACCTATACTACTCACGGCAAGTGCAGCCATTCTGGGTATGATCCCTATTTCCCGACAGATTTTCTGGGGGCCGATGGCTTTTGCGATTATCGGTGGACTTCTTGTAGCCACCCTGGTGACGCTAACGGTTTTACCGGCAGCCATGAGTCTGGTTATGCAGATGGAGGATCGTTCAGCTACAGGTAAATCAGCCAATGCTGCGAGCGTAACAGAGGGGCAGTAATAACCCACGCTGTGCTGACAACATTTTTATGCTGTCAGTCCGGAATGACCCGTCTTTCAGTGAAGGAGTCTGTTAGGGGTCCGCCTTGAAAACGGAATTGAGGCTTGTCAGCCCTGGCAGAAAGAATCAGGACAATGAGGGCCGAAAGCGCCAGCAGTCCGGCGACAAAGTACAGGCCCCAGGTGTAGCTACCGGTTTGCTGGCGGATCACGCCAATCATCATCGGGCCAACAAAGCCGCCGAGGTTGCCGATAGAGTTAATCGTGGCGATACCCGCTGCTGCTGCCGGGCCGCTCAGGAACACTGTAGGCATACTCCACAGTGGCGGTTTCGATGCGCTGATGCCCACGGTGACCAGCGTTAAGGCGACGATCACGGTAAAGAGTGTGCTGACGTTACCGGCGTAAATCAGACCGGCTGCCGCCAGCAGGCAGGCGCCAATCACATGCCAGCTGCGCTCTTTGGTGCGGTCTGAATGCCGTGCCCACAGGATCATGGCGATTACGCCGATGACAGCCGGGAAAGCGTTGAGGAAACCGATCTCCAGCGAGGTAGCACCGAAGCTGCGGATGATTTGCGGGGACCAGATCCCAAGCGTGTACAGGCCGGCAGACGTACCGAAATAGACCAGCGCCAGAGCCAGCACGCGTTTATCCGCCAGCCCTTTCCATGCGCTGCAGTGGCTCTGTTTTGCCGCCCGGGCCATTTCCTCGGCCTGCATCGTGTTTTCAAGCCACGCACGCTCTTCGTCAGTCAGCCATCTGGCCTTGGCCGGACGATCGGTAAGGAAGAACAGAACCACAACCCCAAGCACCAGTGCCGGCAGGGCTTCCAGCACAAACATCCACTGCCATCCTGCGTAGCCGAGGAAACCGTGCATTTCGAGGAGAGCGGCTGAAATAGGCGATCCCAGCGCGGTGGAAAGCGGTGCAGCGGCCATAAAGATGGCAGTAACCTGCGCGCGTCTGGCTGCCGGGAACCAGTAGCTGAGATAAAGGATAATGCCCGGGAAGAAACCGGCTTCCGCCACGCCGAGCAGAAAACGCAGAATGTAGAAGCTTGTTGTCCCCTGCACAAACGCCATGCAGCCAGAGACCAGGCCCCATGTGATCATCACGCGGGCTATCCAGATGCGGGCCCCACTTTATGCAGGATTAAGTTCGACGGCACTTCAAACAAAAAGTAACCGAGGAAGAAAATGCCCGCACCCAGCCCAAAAACGGTGGGCGAAAACCCCAGGTCCTGATTCATGGTCAGAGCGGCAAAACCAATGTTCACCCGGTCCAGAAAAGCGATGAAATACAGCAGCATGATAAAAGGAATAATGCGCAGGGTAACCTTTCGCATAACCTTTTTTTCGAGGTCGTTATTCATTTCGGGATGCTCCACAGTCGTGTAGGGTTGTTATAGTTTTGTAATAAACCCAGTATGAAGTTTTGCGGGGCTTTATCATCGTCACTGCTTTATATAAATAATTTGTACAATCTGGTTCTGGTAAAAAAATGGATATAAATCAACTACGTTGTTTTGCGGTGTTAGGTGATGAGCTTCACTTTGGCCGGGCAGCCCGTAAACTTGAAATGATGCCTGCGTCACTCAGCCGTTTTATTAAACAGCTGGAAGACGAGCTGGGGATAAGACTTCTGAACCGTTCGACCCGGAATGTGTCGCTGACGCCTGAAGGCGCCGAGTTCCTGAATGGAGCTAAATCCGTGATTGCTGAGTTCGATGCATTACGGCTGCGGTTTCGTAAAAGTACACCGTCGCAAAACAAAACATTGCGGATCGGTGCCATCGACAGCGCCGCCAGAGGGTTACTGCCGGAATTACTGAACCTTTTCGTCAGGCAATATCCTGATGCGGATATCCATATTACGGAAGATAAAACGTACAGTCTTATTCCCCGGCTTATCTCCGGGTGGCTGGATGTGGTCTTTGTGCGTCCACCTGAACATATTGATGTCACGCTGACGACGCGTTTTATCGCTTATGAAACCTGCGTACTCGCCGTTCCTGCCGGTCACCGGCTGGTCAGCCATGACGAAGTCAGTATTGCCGATTTCTTTAATGAACCCGTTATCGTTCCGGAAAGGCGCACCAGGCCCCACAGCCATGATTTGACGATGAATGTATTCAAAGCTGGCGGTAGCTTCCCCCACATCGCACAGTATGCTGAGGAAAAACAGACTATCCTGAGTTTAGTTGCAGCCGGCCTGGGAGTGGCGCTGGTTCCTTCATCCTATAAAAATATGAATGCAGACGGGGTTAAATATCTTGCCCTCTCACCGGAAAAGAGTACTGAAGGGCTTCCATTGAGTGTTATTTGGCATCATGGAAATACAAATGTTTATGTTAATGCTCTGCTGGATATGCTGTCCGAAAATATTGAAGCACTGACACGTAACCTCTAGCAACATTCAGGGAGCAGTGCCATACAGTTAATCAGAACGTATCTGCTCGCTGCCGGTGGAACAGCACATGATCTATTGTAGTGGTCAAGTAATACTGGCCACAGTTTTACTTGACCACCACAAGGACATCCGTTCGCCCGGTATTTGTCCAATACAATTCTTAAAGCATCATCCTTTTTTAACAGGATTGTTACTTTCGTTTGCAACATACCATGCCATGAATTCAGGCACGGCCATTGGCCTGCCGTAAAGGTATCCCTGAACATAAGGCACCTGGTTTTCTAAGAGCCAGTTTCTCTGGTGTGTTGTGCTGACGCCTTCCGCAATCGTGGTCAGGCCCAGACGCTTGCTTAGACTAATGATGGTGTCCAGTACCGGTGCTTCTGCCCCGGCAGAGGTCAGGGTATCTATAAAGCATTTATCGATCTTGAGATAATCAACCGGCAGGCTCTGTAGCAGGTTCAGTGAACAATACCCTGTACCGAAGTCATCCACGGCAATCCGGCAGCCTTTTTCACGAACAATTTCTAATTTCTTCGAAGCCACTGCTGTATCTTCCACCAGGCTCCGCTCAGTAATTTCCAGTACAAGCCGGAAGGAAGTGTCGAGTGCCCCCCTGAGCTGCATCACATCAGCTGTAAATCCGCTGTCTCCCAGATGAGCAGCTGCAATATTAACTCCCAAATGAAAGGGAGCATTGATTTTCCTTTGACTGAAGTCATCCGCTATCAGCGAGAAAAGATGTTGCGTAAGACTTATAATTACGCCCTCCTCTTCAGCTGCGCGTATGAAGACCGCTGGAGACATCGAACTCCCGTCCCCCCGTTTCCAGCGAAGTAAGGCCTCAGCCCCGGTACATTTTCCTGTAGCAGTTTCACACATGGGCTGATAATGCACAGAGAATTCCCCCGCAGCCATTCCCTTTCTTATTTCCTCTGCCAGTGACATTTTTCGTTTTTGCCAGCGCTGCAATAAGTAAAGCGCAGCCAGAGTCAGTAACAGGGACATCGGGCCGAGGAACATCATGTATCGCAGTACGTAATGTCCGAGTGCATGAATAGGTGTTATGACTTGTAAATGAGCCTGACTGTAGGCAGATCTAAATTCGCCGATGAAGGCTCTGGTATGCGGGGGATCCCTATCCAGAACAGAGATAACAGGACCGTCACTGAATCGCAGTAGCAGTACCGAGTGGTTCGTATCGTCCAGTGAATTCATAAGATCAGTAAAATACTGTGCGTCAACCACGCTAAATGCTGTTAGGCGGTTAATGGTGCCGGACGCGTAAATGATGGCCGTTTGTCCCGGTATGCTGCTGGTGCCTTCTATTGCTCTAATCTTAAATGTACCTGGCGCAACTGAGTGATCTTGACCCTCCATCTCCGAACAGCTTTTGTATCTTAAGTTAACGATGTCCGCTGCCGCCGGTATTCCCTCGGGGAGTGATATCCCAGCGCGCTGTGCGGGTGGTTTTCATTGTAATGCGT
>SKEC01000444.1_pt1 | contig 41371 bp, 36 predicted proteins | sample 4826641 | NCBI WGS metagenome assembly SKEC01 (sample SAMN11008819, study PRJNA524170) | human gut metagenome | biome: Human fecal sample; material: Feces; isolation source: fecal sample from pouch patient p18, p21 | host: Homo sapiens | place: Israel: Tel-Aviv | collected 2015-12-22
TAACACATTGCGCCCCTTTGCCGCGCAGCAGTATTGCGAGCCGTACAAACAACAGTACGGCATCGACTATACCGGCACGCCCGGCGTGCCCACGCCGGAGAACCTGCACCTGGCCGAGGGCTGCGACGCCGTCAGCACGAACCCCTGCGAGATTCGGCCCGAATACCTGGAAGCCTGGGCCAGGATGGGCGTAAAATACCTGCCCTGCCGCAGCATCGGGTACGACCATATCCCGCTGGATACCGCCCAAAAATTGGGTATGCGCATCAGCCACAGCCACTACCCGCCGGAGGGTGTGGCAAACTATACCATCATGTTGATTTTGATGTGTACCCGCAAGATGAACCAAATCATGCTGCGCGCCAACGTGCAGGACTACTCACTGCCCGGTAAGATGGGCCGCGATATCTCGGACTGCACAGTGGGCGTCATTGGCACCGGCAAGATCGGCCAGACTGTCATTCGCAATTTGAGCGGTTTCGGCTGCAAGATGCTGGCCTACGACCTCTACCCGAACGACGCTGTAAAGAAATACGCAGACTATGTCACGCTGGACGAGCTGTATGCCCGCAGCGACGTCATCACGCTGCACACGAACGCTACGGCGGAGAACCACCACCTCATCAACGCCGACGCCATCGCCAAGATGAAGGACGGCGTGCTGTTGGTCAACACGGCACGCGGCACCCTCATCGACCCGGACGCGCTGGTGACCGGGCTGGAATGCGGCAAGATCGGCGGCGCGGGGCTGGACGTCATCGAGGACGAGACCGGCATCTGCTACTACAACCGCATGGGCGAGGCCATCCCCAACCGCGAGCTGAACCTGCTGCGCAGCTACCCCAATGTTATCCTCAGCCCGCACACGGCGTTCTACACCGATGTGAACGTGGCAAACATGGTCAAATCGCCCTTTGAGGCGCTGGACGCCTACGCCCACGGCCGGCCCTACGCAGGCGAGGTGCAGCTGTGACGGCTGTCAACGTGGAGCCGGGCCGCTGCGGTGAAAACTGGGATAGCTACCCGCACCTGACAACAGGGGAGACGTTTGATTTTGCCTGCGCAGGCTGCGGCGATTGTTGCCGCAAACGGCGGGATCTGGTGCTGTCCGGGTATGACCTCTACCGCATTGCGCGGCGACTGCGGCTGTCGCCCCGCATCGTGGCATCGGCCTTCTGCAAAAGCTATGTGGCCGATACGACCTGCCTGCCTGCGCTTCGGCTGACGCCCGACCCTAAGACCGGGGACTGCCGCTTTTTTGAAGGCAGCGCCTGCGCCATCCATGCCGCAAGGCCGCTGGCCTGTGCGCTCTACCCGCTGGGCCAGAGCATTGATACCGTGACGGCCAAGATGGAGTATTACGTCCAAACGCCGCTGTGCGGTGCGCGGGCAGGGAAACGAACCTTGCAGGACTACCTGAACGATGCCGCCATCCCGGATCGTGCGGGTATCGACGCGCGCTGGGCCATCGTCTGCACGCAGCTGTCCCAGAAATTGCAGGCCGCGGGTGGGCAGAACAACCCGCACTTCTCTGCCGCCGCCAAGCGCACGGAGCGCGCCCTCTACTACGACTATTCCCTTGGCGACGAGTTCTACCCGCAGTTTTGCCAAAACATAGAAATTTTGATGCCGCTGTTGGATAGGATGCTGTAAATCAAAATTAGTAGGAATCTGGCATACCCGGCCCTCAACTTTCCCATAAATGCCTGCGGGCCTCCCTGTTGCGGGCCGCATATGTGCGGCCCCTGCCGAGCAATAACAAAAGGCGCTGTGACCACACCGGCCACAGCGCCTTTTCTATCCAAAATCAGCAAATATAAAATCCGCCTCTGCCGCCGCAGCAGCACCAGCTCAGCACATTGCATACCAGCAAATACAGCCAGAACGACAAACAGAACGATCCCGGGCGACCGCTGGGCTGGGCGTAGGGCTGCTGGTAGCTCGTGTAGCTGCGGCCCGGGCTTTGCAGCTGGTCCAGCAAGTTCTGATAGGCGTAGTTGTTCGGCTCCATCGATACCGCCGTGCGGGCTTCCTCCTGGGCACGGATATTGTTGCCAAGCCCCTGGTTGGCCAGCGCGGCGTAGTAGTGCCACTGCGCCGTGCGGTTGGCGGTGGGGATGCCGTTCAGCGTGTTCATGGCTTCCTCATAGAAGCCGCTGCGGATGTAGTTTGCCGCCGCACGCAGCTCGGGGTCGCCTGCGGTGCTGCCGTAGCTCTGCCCCCCGGTTGAACCGCTTGTGCTGTAGTACCCGAACCCGAACGGCCCAAAGCCGAACCCGCCCCCGCTGAAGGGGTCCTGGTACTGCTGGCCGTACCCGCTCTGGCCGTAGGATTGGCTGCTTTGCCGGTACGTCGCGCCGCCGCCCTGCTTGATGCGCATGATCTCGCTGTATGCGGCCTGCACTTCCTTAAAGTGCTCCTCGGCGGAAGGGTCGTCAGGGTGCAGGTCGGGGTGGTATTGCTTGCACTTTTGGCGGTAGGCTTTTTTAATCGTTTCGTCATCGGCACCGGGAGTGATGCCCAATACGCTGTATGGATCAGTCATGTCTGTGCCCCTCCCGGTGCTTACGTACCAGCGCGTATTTGCTCCACACGCCGGAATAGATCGTGTTGTACAATAGTTTCCCCTCCGGGGTATCTTTTAATATCGGCAGCATTTCAAACGGCTGCGCACAGCGGCCCATCTGCTGGGTCAGCAGCTCGTGGCAGCGCTGCTCATAGGCGGCAGGCGGCAGTTCATCTGCAAGCTGACGCAGTGCGTTGAAACGTCCTTTTTTTTCGTCTTTTTCCAAATCATCATAGGCGTCCATCAAATAGATAAAGCCGCCCAGGCCCTGCCCCATGGCCCGCAGCGCCGGGGCCCAGATGTCGTCGCGGCAGGCAAAAACATCGCCCAGCAGCGCACCGAACGCATTGCACAGCGCGTCCAGGTCGTGGCTGCCTGCGCTCTCCAGGGCGTTCAGCTTGTCCAGTGCGTCGGTCATCGTCTGCATCTGGCGGGGCCAGCGTTCCCGCAGGGCGGGCAGCTGCGGCTCCAACTTTTGCGCCTGGACCAGGCTGGCACGGCGGTGGTCATCTTGCCAATCGTCCATAAAGTTATAGTACGCCAGCGCGGCGGTCATGTCGGCGGCGTAGTCCATAAACTCATTGTCAGCCCGGGGCCGAGGTTTGATGGGGTGTGGTGCGCAGCGGCCCGCTGTGTAGGTGGTGGGGACGTCGTACAGAGCCGTCAATAAAATGGCAACGAACGCCATGTCATAGCTCAGCGCCAGCTGTCCGGTGCGGCCATAACGGCGGCCCAGCGCCCGGCAAAGCCCACAGTAATAGGCCTGGTAGCGATCCATGTCGGCGTCTGCCAGCCCCTTGCGATAAATCGTAACATATCCAAACATTGGGCGTCAACTCTTTTTGATGAACTGGTTGCCGCATTTGGGGCAGGTGATGCTGATTTTGCCGCGCCCACGGGGCACGCGCAGCTGCTGACCGCACTTGGGGCAGCGGTAGTAGTGGTAGTCCTTGCGCTGCTTGAACCGCACCTGATACTTGCCCAGCCAGGTCGTTACGCGGTTTTGGTAGGATAAGTATTTGAGATTTTCGGCATAGCGCTTGCGGGTGTTGCGGCTGAGAATGCGGAAGTAGCTGTAAATGATGGCCGCCAGCCCCAGCCAGTAGAGAATCGGCGACACCCACGCCCCAATCACAATAAGGATGAGAGAGGCAATGCACAGAAACCCGCCGAACTGGTCGAACCCATAGCGGCCGGACATAAAGCGCTGAAACCAGCCTTTCATTTATAAAAACCACCTTTTTGCGGCAAAGCCGCATTGTTTACACTTTAGTATGACATATAAATATGGGCAAATCGTGAACAAGCGGGGAATAGAGTTTGAACAAATACTACTTCCGTCCGCCGGTCAGCACATCCAGCGCTTTTGGGCAGAACCGAGAAAGCATGGTATGCAGCGCCTGGGCCAGGCAAAAAATAGCAAGCAGATACAACACACGTCCCAGCCCATTGATGAGTGCGGCAGGCGAAGCCGGGTATACCACGTACATCAAATCGCGGATCGGATGCAAGAGGTGCTTGAGCAATGGCTGATGCAGAGCGTACACAAGGAACGACAAATGATAGACTTTTCTGTCACACAGGAACTCCGGAGTAAGCAATAAGAACAGCGCGAACAGCGGAAGCACTTGCAGCGTCATGAGCGAGAAGAAGCCAGAAAACACGGCGTCGGCGGCAAGTGCAGCCAGAAGCGCAGCCAACAGAAAGCGTAGATTATCTATCTCCGATGCCTGTGGGCAATAAAATCCGAAGTAAGCGCCCAAAAGATAGGACGGCATATACCGCAAAATATTATTGACATAGCCATATTGGCAGAAAGCCGAGGCAAAATCTGCGGATTGCAACCAGTAGAAAAACAAAATTGCCGCGAACGTAAGGCAAAAGCCACGACAACGACCTGCACGCTCGTAAATAAGCAGAATAACAGGGGCAAGCAATGCCAGCAGAAAAACCGCATAAAGATACCACAGTGCGCCATCCGGCGGCCATTGGTCAAGAAGAAAGGTCGTTTTCAGAAATTCACGTTTGGTCATGGCCTCATGGTGCAGCAGATTGACCGCAAAAGTCAAACATTGCCACGCCAGATAGGGAACCAACAGCGAAAAAGTGCGGCGCTTGACCTTACCGGCCCAGCCGCGCAGCGATAAATTCAGAAACAGCAAATAGCCCGTCACTGCAAAAAAATAGGACATGGCAAGTGTCGCGGTATTTGTGAAGAAGTTTGATATGGCATCAAAACATATCTGGTCCAACCCAACAGACGGAACAGCCGGGGAAGGGCCGCAGTGATAGAAAACGATGCCGCAGGTCATCACAAACCCCAGAAAGGATATGCGCCTGCTGATTTCCTGGTTCATGGTAAGAAAAAACTCCTTTTTCTCAGCCTAATGTATCCGTAAAATAGTCACTGTCAATGCGCTTTATCTGGTAAACCTTCTGTACGGAAACGCCAAGACCATATTCAATCATCAAGGAAGTGAGCTGTTTTCCATCTACCAGAATGATATGCTGTGCATCGGCGTATTCCTTGGCACCTTTGGAAAACTTTGCTGTTGTGATAAATAGTCCCTTCTCTACCCTAGGTGGCCCCATCATAGCACCAAAGAACCTTTGAATCTCGGGCTTTCCAATCGTAATATCTGGGTTCCAACGCTTGGCTTGAATGTAAATCAGATTAAACCCAAGTTTATCCTCATGGATGACGCCGTCAATGCCATCGTCACCGCTGGCTTTGGTTTTGAAGCCATCACCATAGTCCAGGGCTTTCATCAAATCAACGACAAGCTGCTCAAAGAAAATAGGTGTCTGTCGCATGATTTCGGATAGAAGGTCATCGGCAAGCGTATCGTTTATGGTCTGTTGCAGGGCATCCATCTGCTCTTCTGGCGTTTTCACATCTTCCTGTGTTGGGGAGGATGCGCTGGGAAGTTGGGTTCCGTTGCCGACAAAGGCGGCAAACGACGCATAGTTCTTTTTCAAGTACTCGTTGGTGATGGGAACGCCACTATCCAACAGCCGTTTGCCCTCCTGTGTTATCACATAGTTGCCGCGACTTGGGGAATCTACAAGGCCTGCTTTCTTCAAATAAGTTTTTGCCCAGTTCAACCGATTAACAAAAACCGTTTGGCGCTGGCTGGGTAATTGCTCTGACAAATCCTCGGTTGACAAGTGTAGCAGAGCAGCGGCATCAGATGCAACAGACTTTGCATTATGAACCTGGCCATCTGCAATTACAGTGAGAAAGGGGCTGTACAGCTCATCATATTTAGGTAAGGCCATCTTTACAAATTCCTTCTCATTTCACATCTTTAGTTAGTTTCACTACACACTCCACGTGCTTTGTCCGCGGGAACAAATCCACCGGCTGCACCTCCACGGCTTTATAGCCATGCTCGGCCAGCCAGCGGGTATCGCGGGCGGCGGTGGCTGCATTGCAGCTGACCATGACCACGGTGCGCGGGGCCATTTCGGCAATGGCGGTCAGCGTGGCTTCGTCGCAGCCCTTGCGCGGCGGATCCACAACAATTACATCGGGGCGGGCCCCCTCGGCGGCCAGCTGGGCCGCAGCGGCACCGGCATCCTGGCAGCGGAAGTCTGCCTTTTCTGCGCCCAGTCCCAGCCGTGCAGCGGTCTCCTTGGCACCTTCCACAGCCTGGGGCACGACCTCGACGCCAACAAGGCGCTGGCAGTCCGGCAGCATCGAAAGCCCGATCGTGCCCATGCCGCAGTACAGGTCCAGCAAAAAGTCGTCAGGCTTCAGCCCGGCATACGCCCGCGCCTTGGCGTACAGTACTTCGGCGGCGGGGGTATTGACCTGGTAAAACTCGTGCACGCCCATGTGCAGCGGCACCCCGGCCAATGTATCCTCAATAGTGCCGGGGCCGGCGGCGGTGCGGGTCTTGCGGCCTAAAATTACGTTGGTGCGCTCGCTGTTGCGGTTAATCAAAATCGTCGTCAAATCAAATTCTTTTTGCAAGGCAGCGCAAATTTCAGCCTCATTTGGCAGGCCGTTGCCGTTCACCACAAAGCAGAGCAACCGCTGGCCGCTGTGCCAGCCCTGACGCATATACAAATGGCGCACACGGCCGGTGTGGGTTTCCTCGTTGTAGGCGGTGATGCCGTTCTCTTCCAACAATTCGCAGGTGCGGGCGGCAAGCTGGTTCATCCACGCGGGCTGCAACTTACAGTCGCTGCATGCCACAATGCGGTGGCTGCGCCCGGCAAAGAACCCGGTCACGATATGCTCATTTTCATCGGTGCCCACCGGCAGCTGGACTTTGTTGCGGTAACGGTCCACCGCAGGGGCGGCCAGCACATCCAGCACCGGCACATCCAGCTTGCCCAGGCGGGCAAAGGCGTCGCGCACAAACTGCGTCTTGGCGGCGCACTCGGCCTGGTAGCTGATATGCCGCAACCCACAGCCGCCGCAAGGCCCGGCCACCGGGCAATCCTGCTGAATGCGGTTCGGCCCGGCGGTGATGAGCTTTTCCACGCGACCAAAGGCGTAGGTTTTCATCGGCTTGACAATGCGCACCTCGGTCACATCGCCGGGGGCAGTCAGCGGCACAAAAACGGCCTGGCCGTCCTGATGGGCCACGCCGCTGCCGTCGTTGGAAAGAGACTCGATCTGCAAAGTTACGATCTGGTTTTTCTTAAAAGGCATAGTTGCTCCTTGTAGTTACGGATTGATGGGCTGCGGCGCAGCCTGTGCTTCTTTTTCCAATGCGACAAGATACTTGCTCGGCGGCACACCCTTGACCTTTTTAAAGACGCGGGAGAAATAGAACTGGTCAAAAAATCCCACAGATACGGCGATTTCGGCAATCGACAACCCGGAATTTTTCAACAGGCTGCACGCCTCGCTGATGCGGTAACTCGTCAGGTAGTCGATGGGGCTTTGCCCGACGTTGGACATGAACACGCGGTACAAATGGCTACGGCTGACGCCGACGGCCTGGGCAATGTCGTCCACCGAGATATCGTGGGAGTAGTTGAACTGGATAAACTTGATGGCGGCCAGCACATACTGGCTGCTGGACGACCCAACGTTCGGCATGGCGTCGCGGGCTTCCTTCATCAGGTGCGCCATAAAAATGTACAGATAGCCGGTCATCAGGGCTTCGTTCTGCGGCTCGGTCCCGCGGGAAAGATAGATATTATACAAAGCCTCGCGCACGGTCTGCGGGTCCTTGCAGTGGTGAACCGGGTGAAGGTCCGAGAACGGTGTCTGCTGCACCAGCTTATTGGCGCACGCGCCATTGAAACCGACCCAATAGTACTCCCAAGGGTCGGTCTCGTCGGCAGCGTAGGTGATAAGCTGGTTGGGTTTGGCCAAAAACAGATCGCCCGCCTGCAAAGTGTACGATGCACCATTGACCTGGTAGACGCCCTTGCCCGCCACAACCAGGTGGATCAGGTAGTGGTCGCGCACACCGGGGCCCCACGTGTGGCCCGACAGGCAGGGCTCGTGCCCGCAGTTAAAAATCGAGAGCTCAACATTGTCCGTGTAGCTCTGCTTGTAGGATTGCTTCATCTCATTGATGGTCATGGCTGCACCTCGCTTGCATAGTATCTCTATTATAGCAGAGGATTCATCAAAAGTCCATAAATGCGGCGCAAAAACTGTTTGCATTTTTTGCAGGATTTGCTATACTGAAAACAAGAAACACGCAGGCCGCCGGCTCCTTGGCTGCTTGCCCAAAAACATAAGGCTCAATTTGTGCATAATTACAAAAAGAGCTGTTCGACAGGAAAGGTGAGTGGAATTATGGCAAATACCATTGAACTCAAACAGCAGATCGCGCAGGGCGAATACGACGCCGCATTTACCAAGCTGTACGGCGCAGCTGCCGTGCAGGAGCAGCGCAAGCGCTATACCGACCTGATCAATGAATTTGAAAAGGCTTACGGCACTGAGCGCACCGTCCGTCTCTACTCAGCCCCCGGCCGCACCGAGATCGGCGGCAACCACACCGACCACAACAACGGTGTCGTGCTGGCAGGTTCCGTCAATCTGGACATGGTGGCCGTTGTCTCTCCGAACGAGGAAAACGTCATCCGCGTCAAGTCCCTGGGCTTTGACAAAATCGACGATGTTGACGTCAACATCCTGACCCCGCAGCCCCGCGAGGCCGAGCATTCTGCCTCACTCATCCGCGGCGTTGCCAAGGGCATTGTGGATGCAGGCGGCAAGGTGGGTGGCTTTGACTGCTACTCCACCAGCAATGTGCTGCGCGGTTCCGGCCTGTCCAGCTCGGCGGCGTTCGAGGTCTGCATCGGTGCCATCCTGCGCGGTGAATACAACAACAATGACATGGAAAAATTCAGCCAGGTCAAAATTGCCCAGATCGGCCAGTACGCCGAGAATGTGTTCTTCGGCAAGCCCTGCGGCCTGATGGATCAGACCGCCTGCGCCGTCGGCGGCGTCATCACCATCGACTTCAAGGATCCGTCCAAACCGGTCGTGGGCCAGACGGCCATTGACCTGGCAAAGCATGGCTTTGTCATGTGCATCAGCGACACGAAGGGCAGCCACGCCGACCTGACCGACGACTATGCCGCCATCCGCCGTGAGATGGAGAGTGTGGCCGAGCAGTTCGGCAAAAAGGTCCTGCGCGAGGTCGATGAGGACGAGTTCTACAAGGCTCTCCCGCAGCTGCGCAAGGCCGTGGGGGACCGCGCCGTCGTGCGTGCGATGCACTTCTACAACGACTGCCGCCGCGCCGCGCAGCTCTGCGACGCCGTGCGCGATGATGATTTTGATACCTTCCTCAAACTCATCATCGAGGGCGGCCATTCCAGCTTTGAGTTCAACCAGAACGCGTACAGCATCAAGGCCCCGAAGGAGCAGGGCGTGCCCCTGGCCTTGGCCCTGAGCCAGAAAGTGCTGAACGGCCGCGGCGCCTGGCGCTTGCAGGGCGGCGGATTTGCGGGTACCATCCAGGCGTTTGTGCCGGTGGATCTGCTGGATGCCTACAAGGCGGCCATCGATGGCTGCTTCGGCGAGGGCAGCTGCCATGTGCTGAACATCCGCAACTACGGTGCCGTGCCCGTCACGTCCGACATGTAAAATTAGATAAAGCATAAAAAACACCGTACCAGTGCAGAAATGTGCCGGTACGGTATTTTATATTACGCCTGTAGGGGCCGGGCATGCCCGGCCCGCATGCTTACGGCAGACACCCTCTTATCCGTAGATTTATAGGGAAAAATTTTGCTCCCTCCGCGGCGGCCTGAGGACAGGCCGCCCTACAGGATTACATTTTCTTTCGCAAGATCCATATTCCCAGTGCCAGCATTCCGCAAACCACTATGGTAAGCACCGCATGAATCTGTATACTCAGATACCACGGTGCGGATTGCAGCGCATACAGTCCGGGGTGGGCGCGGTAGTCCCAGCAGGTGTACGTTGTCATGCCCAAAAACACACCGAGGAAACACCCGAGGGCGGCCTTCAAAATCCCATACAGCTTTTTCATGAACATTGTCCTTTGACCCACTCGTCCAAAAACGACATCTGCTCTTCGGTGTGGAACCAATGCTCACCGCTTGGCATGACCGTAATAGGCGCATGGACTTTCTGCGCAAACGCGGCCAACGTTTCATAGGAGGTCAGATTGTCTTTTTCGCCGTACAAAATGCAGGTTGGTACATCCCACACAAGCGGGTGTGCCCGCACGTAGCAGAGATACTCCCACGACAGGGTTTCGCCAAAATCGGTGGCGACTTCGCCCCGCGCGTGCAGCACATTCTCCGTCACCCCAGCCCAGCCCATCATATCGGAAATGAGCGTTTCCATATTCACGATGGGGGAGATAAACAACGCTCGGTCAATAAACTTCTCGGATAACGCGCTCATCGAGAACAATGCCCCAATGCTGTTTGCCAGCAGTACGACCGTATCGTACTGCTGGCGCAGAGGTGTAAAAAATGCCGTAAACTCCGAAACAGCGTCCCAAGGTGTCTGTGCCTGATAATCGAATCCGATGACGTCATACGCAGGAAACAGTTTCTTGTAATGTTCGGCTTCCGCCGCACTGCCGCCCTTTCCGTGGATATATACAACCAACTTTTTCATAGGTGATTTTTCTCCCAAATCAGCGCCAGCCCCTTAAACAGCAGGTCTGCGTCATAGATGACTTTGCGCTTGCAGCAGGGGGTGATGTACGGTGCAAGCCCGCCGGTCACAACCACGGTCAGTGGCTGGCCCAGTTCTGCCTCCACGCGGTCAGCCAGTCCGTCCAGTTGGGCGGCAGTGCCAAACATGGCCCCGTTGTTCAGTGCAGCCACCGTGTTGGCACCAATCAGATACTCGGGTGGCTCGGGCGCAATGGGGGGCAGCTGCGCCGTGCCCGCGCTGATGGCCCGCAGGCTGGTCTGCACGCCGGGCACGATGAAGCCACCCAGAAATTCACGATTGGCCGAGATAACATTGTAGGTCGTGGCCGTGCCCAAATCGACGGTCATGCAGGGCAGGGGATAGTGCGCGGCGGCTGCCGCAGCATCGGCCAGACGGTCACGACCGACCTTCGCCGGCTCGTCCACTTGAAAGGTCAGCCCGGTATCCAGCTCACAGCTGACGATGAGGGCCTCTTTGCCGGTCAACCGCTTGCAGGCGGCAGCCAGCACGCCGGTCAGCCGGGGAACAACACTGCACACAATGACGCCCTCACAGGCCGTTGGCTCCACGGCCAGGCGGTGCAGCAAAAATTTCATTTCGGCGGCATACTCGTCCACGGTGCAGCGGGGCCGCGTGACCATGCGGGTGGTGAACGCGATTTCACGGTGTCCTGCCTCCGCCAGCCCGCCAATGCAGATGTTGGAGTTGCCGATATCGACTGATAGAACCATAATAAATTCCTTTTATAGATAAAAGATAAGAGATAATAGATTAAGAAATATGGTGGATCGCGTCGCTTTGCGCCGCACAAAATTATTATACTTGTTTGCATATAAGGCGTCAATCTGCTATAATAACCACAATACAAATTTTGTTTTCGCCAAAGGCGAAAACTCCACCAATTTTATTATCTTTTATCTATTATCTCTTATCTAGTTATTAAGGGTGTTGATTTTATGTTACTTACCGGAAAAACTATCGTCCTCGGCATCACCGGGGGCATTGCCGCTTACAAAATGCCCAATGTGGCTCATGCGCTGGTCAAGCTGGGCGCGGATGTTCACGTATTGATGACGAAAAACGCCACCGAGTTTATCTCGCCGCTGGTGTTTGAGACACTGACCCATCGCCGCTGCCAGGTCGATACCTTTGACCGCAACTTCCAGTACGATGTGGCCCACATCAGCCTTGCCAACGCGGCGGACCTCATGCTGATTGCCCCGGCCACGGCCAACGTCATTGCTAAGATGGCTCACGGCCAGGCGGACGATATGCTGACCACCGTCACGCTGGCAGCGACCTGCCCCAAGCTCATCGCCCCGGCCATGAACACCCATATGCTGGAAAACCAGATCACCCAGGACAACCTGAAAACGCTGGAGCATTACGGCTTCACGGTCATTCCCTCCGGGTCCGGTATGTTGGCCTGCGGCGATGTCGGCTCGGGCCGCCTGCCCGATGAGGGTGTGCTGGTGGATTACGTTCTGCGAGAGTTGGCCTGTGAGAAGGATCTGAAGGGCAAAAAGGTCGTTGTCTCTGCCGGTGCGACCCAGGAACCGATGGATCCGGTGCGCTACCTGACGAACCATTCCACCGGTAAAATGGGGTATGCCGTGGCCCGCGCCTGTATGCTGCGTGGCGCAGACGTCACGCTGCTGGCGTCCACCGGCTGCACGCTGCCGCCGGTACCGTTTGTAAACATAGTGCCCTTCACCACCGCGGCTGACCTGTTTGAGGCTGTCAAGGCCAACGCTATGGACGCTGACGCCCTCGTCATGGCGGCCGCTGTGGCGGACTACCGCCCGGCCACCGTGGCCATCGATAAGGTGAAAAAACACGACGGCGAGATGAATATTGAACTGGAACGCACTGACGATATCCTCGCCTGGGTCGGCGTGCACAAGCCAGAAAAGCTGTTCGTCTGCGGCTTCTCGATGGAGACGCGCGATTTGATTGAAAACTCCACCGCCAAGCTGAAAAAAAAGAACATGGACATGATCGTCGCCAACAACCTGAAAGTCCCCGGTGCAGGTTTCGGTGTTGATACCAATGTCGTCACCATCATCACCGCCCAGGGGATCACCGAACTGCCCCTGCAAAGCAAGGACGCCGTCGCCGGGCATATTGCCGACGCGATTGCAGGTAAATAAAACAAAATCATACCCCTGCCCCCCTCCTGCATACACTTCTACGAATGATGCAAAGGGGGCATTTTTATGTGCGGAATTGCGGGGCAGGTGGGGCGCGACCCCCGGGCCATCCAGGCATACTATGGGGCGTACTGCGCCATGCAGCAGACATTGGCACGGCGTGGGCCGGACCAGCGCGGTATGTATATCAGCGGCAGGGCAGCGCTCATCCACGCGCGGCTGGCGGTCGTTGACCTGGAAAACGGCCTGCAGCCCATGCAGCTGGATTGGAAGGGCGAAACCTACGTCCTCGTCTACAACGGCGAACTTTACAACACATCAGAGCTGCGTGCCGCGCTGGCAAACCGCGGCCATAGCTTCACCGGCCATTCGGACACGGAAGTTTTGCTCCACGCTTTTGCCGAATGGGGCGCGGATTGCGTGGAACGGTGCAACGGTATTTTTGCCTTCGCAGTCTGGCGGGTGAACGCAGGTACGCTCTTTCTGGCCCGCGACCGCTGCGGCGTCAAGCCGCTGTTCTATACCCAGGCCGAGGACAGCCTGATTTTTGGAAGCGAACTGAAAACCCTGCTGGCCCACCCGGCAGTACCGCCGCGCATCGACGCCAACGGTTTGGCTGAAGTACTGCTGCTAGGCCCTGGGCGCACGCCGGGCTGCGGTGTTTTTCAAAACGTGCGGGAACTGCTCCCTGGCCAGTGCGCAACTTACGATGCCGACACCGCCCGCCTGACGCTGCACACCTACTGGCAGCTGACCGACCACGACCACCCCGATGATTTTGCGGCCACGACGCGAAAAGTCCGTGACCTGGTGACGGATGCCATTGAGCGCCAGCTTGTCTCTGACGTACCCGTGGCGACATTCCTCTCGGGCGGGCTGGATTCCAGCCTGATTTCCGCCATTGCCGACACCAATTTTGCGGCGCAGGGAAAGCAGCTGCAAACTTTTTCGGTTGGCTACCGCGACAATAAAAAGTATTTTCATGCGACAAAATTCCAGCCCGGCGCGGATGCACCCTACATCCGCAAGATGAACGATTTTCTCCACGCCCGCCACCACTGGGTCACGCTGGACACCCCGGAGCTTGTCCCTGCGCTGTATGCGGCGGTGGATGCCCGCGACCTGCCCGGCATGGCCGATGTGGATGCGTCACTGCTTGTGTTTTGCCAGCACATCAAGCCCCATGCCACTGTGGCCCTGTCGGGGGAATGTGCCGATGAGATTTTCGGCGGCTATCCGTGGTATCGTGACCCCGCCGTGCGGGAAAAGTACGGCTTTCCCTGGGCGCAGTCCACAGCCTACCGCGTGTCGTTCCTCAAGCCCGGCGTGCTGGGCGGCATTGACCCGGCTGCCTTTGTGGATACACGCTACCAGCAGACCCTGGCAGAAACATCCATCCGCCCCGGGCTGCCCGCAGCGGAACGCCGTATGCGCCAGATGATCAACTTGAATTTCAAGTGGTTCATGCAGACGCTGCTCGACCGCAAGGATCGCATGAGTATGTATAGCGGCCTGGAAGTGCGCGTGCCCTTCTGCGATTACCGCATTGCGGAATATCTCTACTCGGTGCCGTGGGAGTTCAAGGACTGGGGCGGGCAGGAGAAGGGCTTGCTGCGCGAAGCCATGCGCGGCGTGCTGCCAGATGAAGTACTGTGGCGGCGCAAAAGCCCCTACCCCAAAACCTGGAACCCCAGCTACCTGGCGGCGGTTACAGCCGAGCTGCGAGGTATTCTGGTCGACCCCGCCGCACCAATTTTGCGCATTATCAAGGCCGACGCACTGGAAACCCTGCTGGCGTCGGGCGCGGATAACCCCATCCCATGGTACGGTCAGCTTATGACCACTCCACAGACCATCGCATGGTTTGTGCAGCTGAATTATTGGTTGGAGAAATATAAGGTGGAGCTGGTGTGATGTGGAGGGCGGCCAGTCCTCTGGCCGCCGCAGCTCGTTCCCATCACTGCAGACCTTCCGCGCAAAAATAATTTATTTTTCCTCCCCATCTGTTCAAACCTTGCCTGATGTGCTATAATAACTTAATAGGACTACAAATAGAGAAGGGAGACCCCTCATGCAGCAGGAAACTGTCATCGTTCTGGATTTCGGCGGTCAGTATAATCAGCTGATTGCCCGCCGTGTCCGCGAATGCAACGTATATTGTGAGATCTATTCTTACCGTACCGACCTTGCCAAAATCAAGGCCAAGAACCCGAAAGGCATTATCTTTACCGGCGGTCCCAACAGCGCTTACCTGCCGGATTCGCCCACCATCGACCCCGAAATTTACAACTGGGGCGTGCCCATCCTCGGCATCTGCTACGGCAGCCAGCTGATGATGCACATGCTGGGCGGCAAGGTCTGCAAAGCGCCTGAGCGCGAGTACGGTAAAACGCTGGTTGACCTGGACACAGCCAGCCCGCTGTTTGATACGCTCCCCGCTCAGAACATCTGCTGGATGAGCCACAATGACTACATCGAACAGGCTGCCCCCGGCTTTGAGATCGTCGCGCATACCCCCAACTGCCCGGTGGCTGCCGCGCAGGATAAGGCCCGCGGCCTGTATGCGGTGCAGTTCCATCCCGAAGTACTGCACACCGAGAACGGCACGAAAATTCTGCATAACTTCGTCTATAATGTATGCCACTGTGCTGGTGACTGGAAGATGGATTCTTTCGTCGAGAACTCCGTCAAGGCCCTGCGCGAGAAGATCGGCGACGGCAAGGTGCTCTGCGCCCTGTCCGGCGGCGTTGATTCCAGCGTCTGCGCAGCTATGCTGGCAAAGGCCATTGGCAAGCAGCTGACCTGCGTGTTCGTTGACCATGGTCTGCTGCGCAAGAACGAGCGCGAGCAGGTCTGCGAGGTCTTTGGCGAGGGCGGCCAGTTCGACATCAACTTTGTCTGCGTCGACGCCCGCGATCGTTTCTATAAGAAGTTGGCCGGTCAGGATGCCCCCGAGCGCAAGCGCAAGATCATCGGTGAAGAATTCATCCGCGTGTTCGAGGATGAGGCAAAAAAGATCGGTGCTGTGGACTTCCTGGCCCAGGGCACGATTTACCCCGACGTGGTCGAGAGCGGCCTCGGCGGCGAATCTGCCACCATCAAGAGCCATCACAATGTCGGCGGTCTGCCTGACTACGTGGACTTTAAGGAAATCGTAGAGCCCCTGCGCGACCTGTTCAAGGACGAGGTCCGCCAAGCCGGCCGCGAGCTGGGTCTGCCTGAGTACCTGGTCGCCCGCCAGCCGTTCCCCGGCCCGGGCCTAGCTATCCGCATCATTGGCGATGTAACTCCGGAGAAGGTCGCCATCGTGCAGGATGCCGACGCCATCTGGCGCGAAGAAGTCGATAAGCTCCCCATGGCCCAGCGCCCGAGCCAGTACTTTGCCGCGCTGACGAATATGCGCAGCGTCGGCGTCATGGGCGACGAGCGCACCTACGATTACGCCATCGCCCTGCGCGCCGTCACGACGACCGATTTCATGACGGCCGAGGTCACGATCCTGCCGACCGAGACCATCACCACCGCCGCCAACCGCATCGTCAACGAAGTCAAGAACATTAACCGCGTTATGTTCGACTACACGACCAAGCCGCCAGCAACGATTGAGTGGGAATGATTTCATAGCTTGAAAAAAGCCCGTAAACACTGGATTTTTTGAGCCTTGATGCCCTTCGCGGCAACGATTTGGCAACAGAATTTCATTATTCACAAGAAAAGAGCTATCTGATTTCAAATGAAGTCAGATAGCTCTTTTTTTATTTTGTTATTTTGGTAGACATATTTTCTGAAACCCTTGCCAACAGGTCTCTATTGAAATTCAAAGAGTCAATAGCTTGTTCTTCGTCAAGTATATTCGTTCTTATATATTCTCGAACGATAATTGCTGCAAAACATTGAGCTTCAACAGCCTGTTTACGGAGCAAATCATAATGGACATTTCCGTAACTATGTGCCGAAGGGTTTCTCAGATCAAAGAAAAGTTTGTAATAATAGTCCAAGTAGGACATCTGTACTTTGCCAAAGATATCATCAGGATTTACTCCTATGGTTTTAAGCCAATGGCTCTTATGTGCATACACTTTTCCTTGTTTATTCTGATTAGGCGGCTCACCAATTATGGCTTCGACAGCACGGCAAGACTGCACTATTGCACACTCAAGCTTCGGTAACATTTCTACCTGTTTCCAAAGGGATGGTTCATATGCTAAGTGGTCATGCCACGGTGTCTGGCTGAGCTCACAAGTCAAACAACAAGGATGAGTACAAAACGCTGAAAAAATCATAGACAATGCAGTATATGCTTTGTCATCTCGAAGTAACAGATCTATTACCTGTGCATATGTAGCAACATCTGTCATTTTTATAACCGTTCCCGTCGCAAGAAACTTGGCTTCCAGTTCTGAAAGACCATAAAAAACTACTTCGTCAATCTTTGTTTCTCCCGGAACGAAATAATACATCCATTTATAATCGGGTAAATCATCATAAGATGCGCTTTCAAAGGCATTGTAAAACATCCTTGATAGCCATATTAGATGTGCTGCGGTTTTCCAATACGGCTGTGCTTTAACGCTTAACTCAGTTTCTGAAACAAGTACAGAATAGCTATCCTTCTTGTATGTCCAAACGCATAGGTCTTCTAATCCAATTTTACATAGATGAGTATAGTCACCTACGGTAGGTTCAAAGCTATTCTCTATTAGGTAGCCTCTAATAAAACCATATCTGGCGACTTCATTGGGAACATCTGAAGGATACTTTCGTTCTTGCCCTTTTTGTCGTTCGATTTCGGCATCAACGAATTGCTCTATCAGTGAATATAGCTCTTTATCATCCATGCTCTTCATACCGTTTATTCGTTGCCTTTGAACGCCTCAACCAGCATATCGCTTAGTTCCTGCGACGGGACTTTCCCCCAACGCTGCGTGGTATCGAATTCAGGATAGCGGTAGCGCCAACGGTCATATTCCTCCTGCGTGATCTCCTCGGCTTTGAGCATGGCAGCAGTCTGCTGCCAGGAGCAGAGCATTTCATGCAGCCGGGCGGCGTCCTTGTTTTTACGAACATCGACCTTCAGACAGACTTCGCCATCCATTTCGTTGATCTTAAGCCCGTAGCGGTCTTCCAGCGTGAACAGCGTGTGCATCAGCCCCACATAGGAGTCAATGTCCGGTACATCCAGCGCCTTGGGCGAAACGTCAAGCACCTGTGCCAGCGCAGCAGTCATATCCGCTTTAGGCGTTCTGGAACCATTCTCGTACTGCGCAAGGCGGACATCTGCAGATTTCTCCGGGAAACCCAGCGCCATGCCAAGGTATTTCTGCGTCATACCCCGCATCGTGCGGAAAAAGTGGATGCGTTCACCAATCGCCATAATAGCCATCTCCTGTGTCGGTTGTCTTTGATAACGAGTATAGCAGATATGTTTAATTTCGTCAAGAAAAATCTAAGCAGATTTATTTAATATTTTCCTGCAAACCGGCTTGACTTAAACAAATATGTATAGTACAATAGCTGCAAGCTAAGCATATTAGCTTAATTCATAGAAATTTTACAATTAGGATAGTCAACAAATGCAGAAAAAATGTCCGTTGTAAGGTGAGGGGGGGTGAAATCCAAAAGAGCCAAACTGAATGACCGTCCAAGGGATACTTTCTCCGGGGAAGCACGCGATGAGACGAGCGTGCCAAGGAGAAAAGAAAACGGCACAGCGCCAAAAAGGGTTGCCTGTCAGAGTCCTGCGGATAGAACGGCAGAAGAAATCAACCACAAATCAGGAAAGGAAGGTATTTTGCCTATGGCAGAACAGTCGTTTATGAGAGTTGAAGAAGTAGCGCAGGAATTGGGCGTGTCCAAGTCCTATGCCTACAAAATCGTGCAGAAGCTCAATCAGGAGCTGAAAGAAAAGGGATACCTGACCATTTCAGGGCGGGTAAACCGCAAGTATTTTCAGGAAAAAGCCTGCTATGGAGGGCTGGAAAGGAAGGATTCATAATGGCAGTCTATAAGGAAGAAAAAACGAACACATGGCGTGTGATCTACCGCTATACGGACTGGACAGGAGAGCGCAAGCAATCACAAAGACGCGGTTTCAAGACAAAGCGGGAAGCACTTGCTTGGGAGCGTGAACAGCTCAATAAATCCACCGCCGATCTGGATATGACGTTTGCGAGCTTCGTAGAGCAGTACACGGCAGATATGAAGACCCGTATCAAAGAAAACACATGGGCAACGAAAGACCATATTATCCGTACCAAGCTGCTGCCCTACTTTGGAAAGTTGAAAATGTGCAACATCACAGCGCAGCAGATCATCACCTGGCAAAACGAAATGCTGGGTCATAAGGATAAAAACGGCAAGAAATATTCGCCTGTCTATCTCCGCTCCGTGAACAGTCAACTCAGTGCCATCTTCAATCATGCCGTGCGATACTACAATCTTCGAGAAAACCCATGTAAAAAGGCCGGCAACATGGGCAAGAAGAAAAACAGGGAAATGCTTTTCTGGACCAAAGAGGAATATCTGAAATTTGCCGAAATTATGATGGACAAGCCTCTATCCTTTTACGCCTTCGAAATGCTCTACTGGTGCGGCATCCGCGAAGGAGAACTTCTGGCGCTGACACCCGCAGATTTTGATTTTGAAAAATGCACCGTGTCAATCACAAAATCCTATCAGCGCTTGAATGGGCAGGATTTGATCACAACGCCCAAAACCGAGAAAAGCAACCGCGTCATAAAAATGCCGCAGTTCCTCGCAGATGAAATGCAGGACTATCTGAAACAGCTTTATGGCATTAAGCCAAATGACCGGATGTTCACTGTCACAAAGAGCTATCTCCACCGTGAGATGGACAGAGGCGCAAAGGAAGCAGGCGTTAAACGTATTCGGATTCATGACATTCGCCATAGCGCAGTCTCGCTGCTGATTGACATGGGATTCTCCGCAACGGCGATTGCCGACCGCGTAGGGCATGAAAGCATCGACATCACCTATAATTACGCGCACTTGTTCCCGTCCAAGCAGGCGGAAATGGCAGAAAAGCTGAATATGGAAAGGGGTAATTGAAAATGTCACTGAAAAACCGAGACAACCACAACCGCTGGCGCAATAAGACCGTTGCCTTCCGGGTGTCACCGGAGGAAGATGCGCAGATTGAAACTTTTGTCAAGCTCTCCGGGCTGACGAAGCAGGACTACATCACCCGCCGTTTGACCTGTAAGGACGTGGTAGTACAGGGCAATCCGCGAGTTTACAAGGCGCTGCGCGACCAGCTTGCCGCCGTGCTGAACGAACTGCGGCGTATTAAGACGGGCGGCAGCGTGAGTGACGAGTTGTTGGATGTGATTGAAATGATTGCCGCCATCATGGACGGCATGAAGGAGGAAAATGCCTATGGAGAATGAAAATAGCAAAAAGAAAACGACCGCCCCGGACACATCTGTTGGCGCAGATGATGGGCAGCCGCTTCACAATTCAACTGAGAACAGTATATCCGCTTTTGAGGGAGAAATCAACGGTGATTTTCAAAACAGCACGGAAAGTCTGGACGAAATCTACCGCAGGATGCAGCGGTTGACCGATCCGCATTACCTGCACACGATCTCCATGACCGAGCTGTACCAGACCGCATATCAGAGCAGACCGCCGATTATCGACGGCTTGCTCTACGCGGGTGCGTACATCCTTGCAGGCGCGCCGAAAATCGGCAAGTCGTTTTTAGTGGCGCAGATTGCCTACCATGTCAGCACCGGTGAGGCGCTGTGGGGCTGCGAAGTTCATCCCGGTACGGTGCTGTACCTCGCTTTGGAGGATGATTTTCAGCGCATCCAGAGCCGGATGTTCATGATGTACGGCGTCAACGACACCGACCGGCTGCACTTTGCAACCGCGGCGGGCAAGATTGGAAACGGGCTGGACGAGCAGCTTGAGAATTTCGTGCGGGAACATCCCGACACCAAACTCATTATCATTGACACCATGCAGAAAATCCGCGAGGTCGGCGGCGAGGCGTACAGCTACGCCAGCGATTATGAGATCATCGGTCGGCTCAAGCAATTTGCCGACAAGCACTGCATCTGCGTTCTGACTGTTCACCACACCCGCAAGCAGCCTGCCGGTGACAGCTTCGAAATGATCTCCGGTACAACAGGATTGCTCGGTTGTGCGGACGGGTCGCTTCTCATGCAGAAGAAAAAGCGCACGGCATTGGAGGCAACCATCGACGTCGTGGGGCGCGACCAGCAGGATCAGATTCTCTATCTGAAAAAGGATGCCGACACGCAGATCTGGAATCTTGAAAAGGTAGAAAACGAGCTGCACAAAGAGCCGCCCGATCATGTTCTGGATGCTGTCGCTGGACTACTATCCGCAGAACATCCAATCTGGACAGGATCGCCCTCTGCGCTTGCCGATGCCGTCCATGTCGGCATGGCGGCAAATGCGCTGAGCAAGTATCTGAATGTGAAGTCTGGAAGACTTCTGGATGAATACCACGTCCGCTATGAGAACAAGGTTCGGCACGAAGGGCGACGTATCACGCTGACCTATGATGCTGAAAGCAAATAAGCCGCGCGACGGCTGCGACGGTTGCGACGGTAAATCTGATACCGTCAAACCAACCGTCGCAATCGTTGCGACCGTCGCGGAGAAAGGCCAGCAGCACGACCTTCCGCTTTCCCCGTCCCCATCGAAAAAATCCGCAGAGTTTGAGATGGATGTGGGCAGAAGATTATGCGCAGCGGACACCTGCAAATAAGCTGCTGACCACGCCGGTTTTTGCGGTTTGTATCCACACTGCAAGCCGCAAAACCGGCAGAGGCTTCCGCAGAAGCCGCATACCCCCCTCGGAGAGCCCACAATACTTTGCAGCCGCAGGATGAAAGTATCATAGTGGGTTATTACACTTCCGCAGAAGTGCTCCCCCGAAAGCTCCCCCGTCCTGCACAATCTGAAATCAGGAGGTAAACTGCCTATGGCAAGAGGCGACGGTATTCACCGTACCAGCGCAAGAAACGCAAGAATGAAAGATACAGACATCGGCAACGCGCAGGCACACAACGAGCGCGAAAAATCGTCGTATGTCAATCAGGACATCGTTCCTGAACGGACGCCATACAACGTCCATTTCAAAACACCAACCGCCGGGTATAAGGAGATGTTCGAGCAGATGCGCTCTGACGGCGTGATTTCCACCCGCGGTCTGAAAGCGGATGCTGAGAAATTCGGAGAGCTGATCTTCGACGTCAACTCCGCGTACTTCTTCAACCACGGCGGCTATGAATTTGCAAAACAATTTTACGCCGATGCCTACAAAGCTGCAATCAAAATTGTGGGCGGCGAGCAGTACATCCTGTCGGCGGTCATGCACGCCGACGAGCGCAACCGCGCCATGTCCGAGGCGCTGGGACATGATGTGTATCACTACCACCTTCATGTGGTCTATATCCCGGTAGTAGAGAAGCAAATCCTGTGGTCGAAACGCTGCAAGGATAAATCTCTGGTGGGAACGGTCAAGGAGATAATCCAGCAGGTCAGCATGAGTAAGAAGTGGGATTCCAAGCCCGCGCTGGACGAGAACGGTGAGCCGATTCTAAGCACCAAGGGCAAGCCTGTTCTCAAGAAGTCCTACAGCGTTTTGCAGGACGATTTCTTCCGGTATATGCGCGACGCCGGGTACGACGATGTGGAGCGCGGCGAACGAGGAAGCTCGGAGGAACACTTAACCGTGACGCAGTTCAAGGTGCAGCGGGAGCAGGCACGGCTGGCAGAACTCACGGAGCAGAACCGACAGCAGGAGCAGCAGGCAGCGACGCTCGGAAAACAGATCGAAAAAATTCAGAATCAGCAGGTCGATGTGGCAGCCATTGAAAAGATTGAAGCGAAGTCCATTCCCTTTTCTACCAAGGTTGCCGTGGAGCGTGAGGATTTTGAACATCTGTCCAAGATTGCAAAGAAGTACATTACAATCGAGAAAAAGGAATCCAAGCTGCAAAAGGCTCTGGACGCGGCAAACAGGCTGATTGCAAGGCTCAAGGAAGAGATTGCCGGTTTGAAGCAGGAGCTTTCTGAGTACAAATCCGTTCGCAGCAAACTCCGCACATCGGATCTGGAACGCGAAAACGCAGAGCTTCGCGGGAAAGTTCAACACTATGAAGACGTAATTCAGCGCAATAACCTCTGGCATTTCTTCCGTCCACGCAGAGAAAAAGCGGCAATGCGGGACGATGCCCGCTGATGTCGTGTTGAGCTGAGAAAAACGGATTTTATCGAATGGGAGCGTCCAGATCGAGCAGCGTATTGTCCGGGCGCTCCCCATTCAAAATCAGCCTGTTTTTGCGGGTGTAGAGCCGAGAAAAAAACTTGAAAATGCGCCCGTTTTCGTAGAACAGGCAGAAATGGAGGCAATATGAAAACTGGACTGACTAAACGGCAGAAAACGACCTACATCTATTTTGACGAAGCCAGCAAAGCCGTCGAAATTCAGACGCATAATACCGCGCTCAAAAAGCGGCTGACACAATATGCGGCGGCATATCCCAATCTGTGCAGGCAGACCGACGATGACGAACAGGGCGGGTTAACCTTCGAGATCGACCGCAGGCGATTCGCTGTCCGCCTGACTGCGCCGTATTCAGGCGAGCGCCGAACGGCGGCAAGCGAGCTTGCCAAGAAGAATGGGCTGAAAGGACGAGATAGAACCGGAAGTAAGTGATTTATCTGCTAATGTCCATAGGCGCAGCCAAGCTCCTATGGACATTGTTTGTGAGCAAGAAATATTGGTAATTACGTACTTGTTCCCTGATCCAAAGTATGATATACTGATAACAAGTTCAGCGAAAGCTGATTTTTACTCATTAAAATATGAATTCAATTTACTGTTGGAGTGAAGGACATGGCTGTAAGTTACAAGAAATTATGGAAGCTGCTAATTGATAAGGATATGAAGAAAAAGGACCTTTGCGCAGCAGCAGGCATCAGCCATGCATCAATGGCAAAGCTCGGTAAAAATGAAAATGTTACAACCGATGTTCTTGTGAAGATTTGTACCGCTTTGCAATGCGATATTGGTGATATAATGGAACTTACACCCGAGGTCAAAGCCTGAGAGGAGGCGGCAAAATGCAAAGTAATACAGCAGCACAGATTTCTACAATAGCCGCCAAACCGATTCTCAAGTGGGCGGGCGGCAAGACTCAAATGCTGGGAGAACTGCTTCCAAAGGTTCCTTCTTCCTATGGACGTTACATTGAACCTTTTTTCGGTGGTGGTGCCTTGTTTTTTGCATTGCAGCCCGAAAATGCTGTCATTGCAGATAGTAACCCCGAGCTAATCAATATGTATCGTCAAGTAGCAGACCACGTGGACAATGTGATCAGCTACCTTGAGAAATACCAAAATACAAGTGAAATGTTTTATTCTGTACGCAGTTTAGATTGGGAGACTTTGCCCAAGGCAGAAGCTGCCGCAAGGACGATTTATCTCAACCGGACATGCTACAATGGACTTTATCGTGTCAATAAAAAAGGACAATTTAATGTACCATACGGAAAGTACAAGAATCCAAAAATATGTGACACCGAAGCGCTTCATGCGGCGTCACAGGCTTTGCGGAAAGCTGATATTGTCTGTGGAGACTATTTCCTTGTTCTGGAGCATTATGCTCAGCCGGGTGATTTCATTTTCTTAGATCCTCCATATCTCCCGATTTCCGAGTATTCGGATTTTAAGAGATACACTAAAGAACAATTCTATGAAGAAGATCATGTTGAACTTGCAAAACAAGTCATGCGTTTGCACGAAAAAGGCTGTCACGTCATCCTGACAAACTCAAACCATCCTCTTGTGCATGAATTATATGCTCCGTTCAAAATTGATGTTATCCAAACGAAGCGTCACATTTCCTGCAACGGAAGTACACGAAAAGGCGAGGACGTGATTGTAACCGTTCCACCCAAGCAGCACTTTCTTATCAAACTTGCCCCTAAGCCTTTACCGGAACAGGTTTCTGCATATCCTCCTACACGGTTTATGGGTTCAAAGAGCAAACTACTGTCTGAGATATGGTCGGTTGCTTCTCAGTTCCAAGCCGAAACAGTAGTGGATTTATTCTCTGGTTCTGGCATTGTCGGGTATATGTTCAAGGCGCAAGGCAAAACGGTAATCAGCAATGATTATATGTCTATGTCGGCAACTTTTACAAAAGCAATGGTCGAGAACAATAATGTTACCCTGCCGCTCAATGAGGCAAAGAGTCTGCTGGTTACGCACAAGGAATCCGATCATTTTGTTGCAAGCACATTTAAGGATTTGTACTATACGGACGATGAGAATGATCTCATTGATACCCTTCGCACCAATATTGCGGGAATACACGACCAATACAAGCGCGCGATTGCAATGACAGCATTGATTCGCGCCTGTACCAAAAAGCGTCCTCGCGGTATCTTTACATACACTGGGAACCGTTATAATGATGGACGAAAAGATTTGCAAAAGACACTTGCCCAGCAATTCCTCGAAGCAGTTGACGCAGTAAATAAAGCCGTCTTCGACAATGGAAAGCCTAATAAGTCACGAAATGGTGATGCAATGGATCTCCGCATTGAACAGGCTGATTTGGTGTACATAGACCCTCCGTACTACTCACCGCTCTCCGATAATGAGTACGTTCGCCGGTATCATTTTGTGGAGGGGCTTGCCCGAGATTGGAAAGGCGTAGAAATTCAGGAGCATACGCAGACGAAGAAGTTCAAATCCTATCCAACCCCATTTTCAACAAGGAAAGGCGCAGCAGATGCGTTTGACCGACTGTTCAAGAAATTTGCAAATAGTGTTTTAATCGTTTCCTATTCTTCAAATAGTCTTCCTACACAAGATGAAATGGTGGCAATCATGGCGAAGTACAAAAAACATGTTGAAGTTGTTCCGGTAGATTACAAGTATTCTTTCGGAAATCAGAGTGATGCCAAAACACATAGGAATTCAGTGCAGGAATACCTTTTTGTTGGGTATTGATTGGGGGGTGCAGCATGAGCACGAAGATAGAAATTTGGCTTGTCGGTAATACGGGGTTGCGCAATCCAAATCGTATTCAAGATGGTTTCGCCATATTTGCAAACTCACCCTATGTTGGGAATCTCCGTGGAAGAGATAACGAAATAGGCTTTATGCGTCTTTTGGATGAAAAAGGAATCATCCAAAATGAAAATGGTAAAGATGAGTCCGGAAGTCACGCACGAAAGTGGCGCTTGATGTTTTCCAGAAACGGGTTTATTTATCCCCAGCTCAAGAAAAAAGATGGCGAGCAGGAAGAGTTAGGACCGCTTGATGAAATCACGCCATTTGGCAGAACCTTCCTGAAAGCAGACACATATCCCGCAGTGCAAGAGTGCTTTCTTCGTTCAATGAGCGTTGAACAATATCCAATGCCTAATGGTATGCACTATTTTTCTCCGTTAAGGTGGCTCCTGGCAGTCATGCTGGAACTTGAGCAGCGAACCGGTTCTTCTGAATTGAGCAGAATCGAATTCGCACTGTGGGGACATACCACTAATCCCAGCTATAATGTAGATGAGGTTGTTGATAGGATTCTTGATCTGCGTCAACGAAGAGCTGCTGCCCCTGCCAAGCGCTCTTTTGATAAGAAAGAAATTGCAGCCAGAGGCGAAAATTACGACAAAAAGCCTGATAATTTCTTAGATTATAGCGATATGAATATGCGGTATCTCCGTATTTCTGGAATTTTCCAAAGAAAAGGCAGAGGGCTTATTATTGTCCCGACAAAGCATGTGTTGGCAGAAAAACTTGCAAAAGCAACTGCGAGTGCCGTGCCGATAATGGAGCAGTATAAAACACTCTGCAACGGTGCTCCTCTGCCTACTGATAACGCAGATATTGCCAAGTCTTTGCTTGACGATCTGATTAAACAAATGCGAGAGCGGCATATCTTGTTTGATATTTCTGATCTCCCACTAAGCACTGCCGCAGAAATTAATATCGCGCGGCAGCGGCTTGAGAATATTCTTGCTCAAACAGATGAAATCCAATATGCAAATGATCAGTGCAACCAGTGGCAGGAAATCAGAGACTACATGACTCTGCTGATTAGAGGCGGGGGCAAGCTGGTATATGACGAAGATAACGCCATTGAGGTACCTAAGGACGAAACTCCTGCCTACCTTGAGTGGACACTTTGGCGAGCTGCTTTAGCCATTGATCACATGGTTAATAAGCCTTATGAAGTCCGTGGTTTCAAATTGGATTCTGATTTTATGCCAGTTTCAGCAGCGGGCGGCGGCAAGGGTGATCTGTACTGCGAGTTTAATGATTTCACTATTCTAACGGAAGTCACTATGTCTACGTCCTCTCGTCAAGAAGCTATGGAGGGTGAGCCCGTTCGCCGTCATGTTTCGGATGCAGTTCTGAAATATGCTAAGCCTGTCTACGGAATGTTTATTGCAGTGCGTATTGACACTAACACTGCCGAAACATTTCGACATGGCATTTGGTATGCAAAGGGAGATGTAAAGCAACGTCTGGACATCGTACCTTTGACATTGGCACAATTCCAGAAGTATTTTGTCGCAATGTTTGAGGCAGAAAAGGCAAATCCTGAACAGCTTAGAGATTTAATCCTTAAATGCGAGTCAAGGCGGGATATACTGGAGGCACCTGCATGGAAGCAGTATATTGATGCAACGGTTTCCGACAAGGTGACTGCAATCATAAGCGGAGTTGTTACACATAAGTCAAAAGATATACCACTTGTCCCCGCAGGTGCCGTTGTTCATCATGCAGCCTTTGGTGACGGACAAGTTGTTGCACTCGAAGCAAACTTCCCCAATTGTCACACAAAAACATTCGAGGTGCCGTATTTGCATTCATTGCCAGACGAGATTAGCTTTTGCGCAGATGGAAAAACGCTGCTGCACGACCGCTTCGGTGAAGGGACAGTGTTTGCGTATGTTGTGGTGTTTCCAAATGCAATTATGAGACTATCGTATCCGGCTGAATTTGCAGATGGTCTTCTGACTATAGAATAGTTTGCCAAAGAATCTACGTGGTTCGGAATATAATGAAAGGAAGTATAAACTATGCTTAACGGACATTTTGAAAACTGTTACGGTCTAAAGCGGTTTAACTTGCCAAATATAAACTTCTCTCGTTGCAATAAAGCTCTAATATACGCACCTAATGGTGTGATGAAAAGTTCATTATCAAAGGTTTTTGATGATATTTCTAAAGGATCAGCTACCAGTGATAGAATATTTCAAAATGTAATAAGCAGTTATTCTGTTACACATTACACAAGCCAGTATGTCTTCAGTTCCGCAAATGCAACACAACTACCGGCGACAGATAAGGTATATGTAGTAAACACATTCAATAATTCATTTGAGTTTACCAAAGAAACCGTAAGCACTTTGTTAGCTGATGAAACAACAAGAAATGCTTATAATGTGCTTATGGCTCAATTTAGCGGTGAGATCAAACAGATCGAAGAAAAGTTACGGGTATTAACTGGTCTAACCAAGCCTCAAATAAAAGGAAGACTTATTACCGATCTAGGATTAACAGGAACTGCAGATTGGACAGATATATTTGAAAAGCTAAACGAACTATACTCTACGCGTCAAACGTTGGAATATCTGAATGATTGCACATATTTAGAGCTGTTTAACGATAAAGTAATGGCTGTCTATGGCAAACGGGAGTTTTTGGCTTCGATAGAAGAATATATTTCAAGTCTTAATACATTACTTGAAAACAACCCCATTTTAAACGACAGGTTTACCGATAGAAACGCAGAAACACTCGGCAAAGAGATGGCGAAACACAATCTCTTTGATGCCCAACATACTATCCACCTAAAAGATGGCATAACTGTGATTCACTCACTTGATGAATGGAACTCCGCAGTAAATGAACAATTAGACCGTTTATATTCGACCCCTGAGTTAAGTGCTGCTTTTCAAAAATTAAAAAAATTACTTACCTCCAATGGCGAGGTTTCGCGACTTAGAGACATTATTGCTGCACATCGTGAAATAATCCCTGCATTAAGAAATATTCCGGCCTTGAAAGTACAGACCTGGTTGGATTGCTTTTCAAAGTTGGATGTACCTTTTGCCGATTACTATCACAATATTTCGCAATACACTACCCAAATTAAAGCTTTGTACGAACAAGCTTCAGCGCAATCGGCAAGATGGCAAGCTGTAGTAAATGAATTTAATAGGCGGTTCCGTGTTCCATTTGAAGTTCAAATTGAGAATAAGGCAAATTTCTTACTGAAAGATGAAGCCCCCAATTTATCATTCAAATACACACGAGGAATTGTTGCCCAGCAAAGTGCTACACTCAAAAAAGATGATTTGATGGTATCGCTAAGCACAGGTGAGAAAAGAGCCCTCTACCTATTATACATCTTGTTTGATCTTGAGCGTATTAGGCAACAGGCGACCGCTGGTGGAGGCCAGTTTTTAATTGTTGCCGATGACATAGCAGACTCTTTTGACTATAAGAACAAATATGCCATCATCGAGTATCTCAACGATCTCGGAAACACGTCGGGGATAGACCTTCTAATTCTTACACATAATTTTGATTTTTACAGGACTGTAAAATTAAGACTAGATGTTGCAAGAAATAATTGTTATATCGCCCAACGTGACGAAGAAGGTATTGTATCAGTTACTGAATTTAAATACCAAAAGGACTTTTTCAAAAACGTTGTTATTGCGGGTATCAAAGATGGAAACATAACAAATGATACCAAGAAAAAGTTGCTGATTTCTAGTATCCCTTTTTATAGGAATCTATGTGAATATAGTGGAAAAGATATCGAGTATTCGAAACTCACCTGTTTTTTGCACTTGAAAACAACGCCACTTGACACATTGGCTGTAAAAATATCTGATTTGTGGAATTTGATCAATCCATTCCTCAACAATACATTTTTTTCGGGAGCAGATGAGGACTATTATTCTTCCGTAATAAGAATTGCTAGTGCTTGCGCTACAGATACCACTAATGAAGTGCTATTAGACAACAAACTAGTGATTGCAATAGCAATCAGATTATTGACCGAGAAATTTATGAAAAATACATTGATTTTAAATGGTCAGGTATGTTCGGATGCAGGTAGCAACCAAACAAGAGAATGGTTCAATCAGGTTAAGCCGTTCTTGACGTCGGAACAAATATCAGTAATAGAAGAAGTAAATCTCATTACCCCAGAGAGTATCCATCTTAACTCATTTATGTTTGAGCCGCTAATTGATATTTCCGACTGGACATTAAAGGATTTATACACACGAGTGACGAACCTATAAATATGTTTTCTGTGGCAACGCTATGGCAACAAAAAATCAGATAGCCCATGCTACCTGAATAATGAAAGTAATACAAATAATCTGTGCTAAATCCCATAAGCAAACTTGTTTAGAATAGGCTTGGCGGGAGCGAGTTTGAATGATTCCTCTACCCGCCGGGTGCCCGCCCGGCGGGAATTTTTGTTGCGTGGCTGGGGCGGATGATGTACAATAAAATAAAAGCGGAAAGAAGGCACGACCATGAAAGAAATTTCCATCACATCCTTTGACAATCTCCAAATCGGCCAGGCAGAGAACGCAGCAGCGGGGACCGGGTGCACGGTGTTCCTGCTGGGCAAAGACGGTGCCACGGCGGGACTGGATGTTCGCGGCGGCGGGCCTGCTTCGCGGGAGAGCGAGCTGCTCAAACCGCTGGCGGCGGCGCAGGTCATCCACGCCATTGTGCTGGCGGGCGGCAGCGCATTCGGGCTGGACGCCGCGGGCGGCGTAATGCGCTATCTGGAAGAACGTAATATCGGTTATGATGTAGGTGTGACGAAAGTACCACTTGTCTGTCAGGCAGACCTCTTCGATTTGACCGTGGCGGATGCCCGCACCCGGCCCGATGCCGCCATGGCGTACCAAGCCTGTGCCAATGCCGAGAACGGCGGCAACTATTGCGACGGCAACTATGGTGCGGGCACCGGCGCGACTGTGGGCAAGCTGCTGGGCATGGATCACTGCATGAAATCCGGCATCGGCAGTTATGCCGTGCAGGTCGGCCCGCTGAAAGTCGGTGCGGTTGTGGCCGTGAACGCGGCAGGCGACATTTATGACTACGAAAACGGCTGCAAGGTCGCAGGTCTGCGGGCAGACGATGGCAAGACTTTCCTAGACTCCGAACAGTTGATGCTGGAAAAAATCGACGTGCAGGAGAATAAATTCGTCGGCAATACAACGATAGGCGTGGTATTTACCAACGCCGGATTTGACAAAACACGGCTGTGCAAGATCGCAGGCATGGCGCACGACGGTTACGCCCGCGCCATCCGCCCGGTGCATACCTCGGCAGATGGGGACAGCATCTACGCGGTCTCGCTGGGGGATGTGGCAGCTGACCAGGATGCAGTGGGTGCGCTGGCGGCCAGGGTGATGGCTAAAGCAATTCTGCGCGGCGTGCAGGCGGCTGAGGGAGCCTACGGATTCCCGGCAGTGCGGGATCTATAAGATAAATTACCGGCGTAAGGAGAGGCGTCGGAGACGTAGCCCCCTACAACAGGGCGATAACAACGGTGGCCAGGATACTGGCCACCGTACATGGCAGGATATACACGGAATAGAGAAAACCCGCTCTCATGCAACCATTGCGCATCGCCCGATTTCGCGGTATAATAAATCCAACACGAGGATCGACAGGGGAGAACCATCACTTTTATGGCAAAGCTGGATGAACAAATCAAGACCATGGCGGGCTACTTCGCGGCGGATTGCGAGGCTGACGGTAGACTTTCGCTTGTGCTGGAAGTGGAGCACTTCATCACCTGTTCAGATGGCCGCGCGGCGGACTTTGCTGCCGTGCAGGCAGCCATGCAGGATATGCAGCAGCAGGCCGACGCGCCAATCATCGTAGACGGCACCTACATGGGGTACAGCGGCCTGGCTGCGTCGGTCACGATGGGGCCTGCGTGCCAGCTCTGCCTGACGCTGGCCGCGCAGCGGGACGTGCAGGACATGATGGACCTGTACAACCGCCTGTATCTGCAAATGGGGCTGGCGCTGGCGGCGCATGGCCTGCGTGCCTGGGCGCTGGGTTGCCACCCCACCACCCGCGCCGAGGCCCTGCCCCTGGTGCCGCGCACCCGGGATGAAGCCATGGACCGGTATTTCAAAAATACCGGCTCCTGTGGAACGCAGGTGATGCGCGGCACAGCGGCGACACTGCTCTCGATTGACTATTTTGATGAGATGGATTTTGTGCGCAAAATGCGTGTGGCCAGCCTGCTTACGCCATTCTTTGCGCTGCTCTGCGACAATGCGCCCATCTACCAGGGCAGCCGCAATTCCATGTGCAGTGTGCGCACGCGTATCTGGCAGGATGTGGACCACGACCGCTGTGGCGTTGTGCCGCACCTGATGGACCTGGACTTCGGCTTTGCCCGCTATGCGGAAAATGTGCTGACCAAGCCGCAAATTACCGCCTGGCGCACCGGCAGGGTAAAGGCTGTGGGCAGCAAGACGGCCCCGGAGCTGTACGCCGCCCACCTCAGCCAGAGGGAAGCCGCACAAATCCTGTCCAATTTCTTTTACGATGTGCGGCTTAAATCCCGCATTGAACTCCGTGCCGCCGACAGCATGCCGCCGCGCTATATTGCGGCCTACGCCCAACTGGTCAAATCTGTGTTCGGCAGCCCGGCCGCGCTGCAAAACGTGCTGCGGCACTACGCGGGCATCACGACGTTGGATATCACCACGGCCAAGCTGGCGGTCTGCAAGGACGGCTTCAACGCGCTGGCTTACGGTAAGCCCATCAGCAGTGAGCTGACCTGGCTGCTGATGCAGGCCCGCAGCCGCACACCCTCCCAGGAGGAACGCGCCCTGCTGGATCCCTTCATGGCACTGGTCATGAAACGGAAAACCATCCGTGAAACGGAAAGTTATAACGAATAATCGACGATGCTGCGGGTATACTAGCCCCTGAAAGGGGGCTGTGCCGTGCGGGAAACATCGTATCATGCGGTCATCGGGGAGATGACCGTGCGAGCACTGTGGGAGATGCAGAACGTCATGGACTGCATCCCCGACGAACTGTGGGACCATTGTTACGGCGGCGCACCGCTGTGGCAGCATTTGTACCACACGCTGCACCACCTGGATCAGTGGTTCATCAACCCGCGTGACAACGATTTTGTAGAACCGCCGGTCCACACGCCGCACTTGCAGGAGTTGGATATCTACCCGGCCACGCACTTGTCGCGCCGGGACATGGATGACTATTTTTATACGATAAAAGCAAAACTGTCTATTTATCTGACTTCGCTGCATGATGAGGATCTATTGCAGCGGCCCGAGAACTGCGAGTGGACACGGTTCACATTGATTCTATCGCAGTATCGTCACTTATATATGCACATGGGGATGCTGATGGGCTTTGTCGAGGCCGAGACCGGCCTCTGCCCGCGCATTTTGAAGGTGGGTGAGGAACTCCCGACGCCGCCCTACGACCCATACGAATGAGAGGTTTTTATGAAGTGTTTCTCTGCCGCTGCGACGGTGGTGCTGGCGGCTATGCTGTGCGGCTGCCAGCAAAAAGCAGATATGACCCCGGTGTGGCAGACTGACCTGCCCACCACCGGCGTACATATGGAACTGAGCAACACCGATGACATCAGCTTTGACCCTGCCTACTACGCGCAGACGCGGGAGGATGCTTTTTACAACAACCTGCACGAGATATCCGCTGTCATGGCGGAGGGTGCACCGGTCGTCACCTTCTACGGCGTGACGGCGGACGAGGTGAAGCTGATTTATCTTGAAAACATCGGCGACTACCTCTATGTGGACTATGACCGCGTGGCACCGCAGGAAAAGCTGGATTACGTGCGCATCGACGGCGACGGCTATGTCTCCTACAAGCTGGACACCGCGTACAATTTTGAGTTTACGGTCACGACGGATAAGGGTGAGGATCAATATCTGGTCGTGAGCCGGAGAAGCGATATTCAATAAAAAATGCCTGCCGCAGGGGAAGTGAACGATGTCACTTGCGGCAGGTATTTTATACATTAAGATTTTGGCATATCCAGCGTCGTGGTGGGGAAAGCAAACTCGCAGTCGTCCGCGCGGACTTTATCAAGAATCAGCAGGTTCAGGCGGTTCTTGACCTGCAAATAATCGTGCAGAGAAGTTTTAGTTATGTACACGCGGCACAGCAGGTCGATACTGTAATCATTGAATTTATCAAGCGTGACACTTACGCCGTTTTCCTTCACATCAGGCTGGGCAAGCAGCAGACCTGTCAAGTCTGTTGTCAGACGTTCCAGCTTTTCGCGGGGGGTATCATAGGTAAGGCCGATGGTAAAACTCCACAGGCGGCTTGTGCGGCAATCACAGTTTTGAATATACTCGGCGGCAACCTTCGAGTTTTCTATCGTAATAACAACATTATCCGGGGTACGTATCCGTGTAGAGCGGAAGGAGATATCCTCGACGGTTCCTTCATAGTCTCCGAAAACCACATAATCCCCAATACCAAAAGGATGCTCCAGCACAAGCGTGATGCCGGCAATCAGGTTGGACAGTGTGGACTGCGCAGCCAGTGAAACAGCGAGGCCGGCAACCCCGGCACCGGTCAGCAGACCGCTGACCGGCACACCCAGGCGGTCCAGCGCCGCAATGCCGGTGAACGCCACGACCAGCGCGTGAAAGATATTCTCAAAAAAGTGGCCCATTGTTTGGTGGGTCTGCAAGTCAAGACGATTCTCCGCACTGTGCAGCAACAAACGGGAAACCGGCGCAGCGCGCCAGCTGCCAAGCCCAAGAAAAAAGATGACCAACAGATCGGAGCCGACATCCAATACATTCTGGAATTTGGCATCTGTGACAAATACAAATGGCAGCATGGAAATAGCCAGCAAGAAAAGAAAAACACGCAGTATCATAGCAAGCGGAAAAATGTAACTTTCCAGCAAAATGTGCAGCCACGATGCCATGTGGGACTTGGTACGCCTTAGAAAGCCATCGGCAATGCGGCGGAAGAGCATCGGCAGCACAACGGCCAGAAGCGCCAGCACCAGAGAGGGAACCAGCGTGCCCAAATCAAACGAAAAATCAAACATAGGATACCTCGCGCATAAGTTTCTGCGCTGATTATACCACACCCTCTTGCATTTTGCAAAAACTGTGCTATACTATTGCACAGAAAGTCTGTTTCAGGGCGGGGTGTGATTCCCCACCGGCGGTAAACGGCGCAAGCCGTAAGCCCGCGACCGGCTGTTTTGGCAGCCGCTGACCCGGTGCGATTCCGGGGCCGACGGTATAGTCCGGATGAAAGAAACGGAAAGCTGACTGCTTTGCTTTTCTGCGCCCTGCTGTATATTTGTACGGCAGGGCGTTTTCTTTTGCAAAGGGCAGGGCAGAGCCTCCCGGGTTCGTGAGCTGACTTTCACACTATTTTCGGGAGGTAAATCTCATGCAAAACTCTACAACCAATGTCCGCAAACTCACCGGTACCGCCATGCTGGGTGCTGTCGCCGCCGTATTGATGTACCTGGAATTTCCCATTCCCATCATGCCGTCCTTCGTCAAGCTGGATGTATCCGAACTGCCCGCCCTGTTGGCGGCCTATGCCTACGGCCCGCTGTCCGGCATCGCGGTCTGCCTGATCAAGAACCTGATCAAGCTGCCCAGCACCAGCACGGCCGCTGTCGGTGAGCTGTTCAACTTCGTCATGGGTGCGCTGTTCGTCGGCGTGGCGGGCTTTGTCTACAAGCGCAGCAAGACCCGCCGAAGTGCCCTCATCGGCGCAGGAATGGGCGCACTGGTTATGGCCGTCGTCAGCGTGCCGTACAACTATTTCATCGTTTACCCGGCCTATGTGGTCATGTACCACCTGCCGCTGGAGGCCATCATCGGGATGTACCAGGCTATCAATCCCAGCGTGGACGGCCTGCTGGCCTGCCTGCTGACCTTCAATCTGCCGTTCACCCTTTTTAAGGGCCTACTGGATGCGGTGCTCTGCTTCCTTATTTATAAGCCCCTGTCGCCGATTTTGCATGGCAGAAAGTAAAAACCACACACGCCACGCAATCTGCCCCACTTTTGTGCAAACCTGCCGAACTGCACAACCAATTATCGTTGACTTTGCCTAAAGTCTATGGTACACTAACTACACAACAACAGAATAGCAACTTATCAAGAGCGGCTGAGGGAACAGGCCCGATGAAGCCCGACAACCTGCGTGCAAACGCAAGGTGCCAAGTCCTGCGGGAAACCGAAAGATAAGCGTTTACGCGCACAGTCTTTCCGGCTGTGCGCTTTTTTGTTTCCAGGGTTGCGTTTCTGCCGAATATTTTATAGGAGGCTTTTTCCCATGTCCAAAGTTCTTTTCACGTCCGAATCTGTCACCGAGGGGCATCCCGACAAAATCTGCGACCAGATTTCCGATGCCATCCTCGATGCCATCCTGGCCCAGGATCCCGGTGCGCGTGTAGCGTGCGAGACGACCTGCTCCACCGGCCTTGTCCACATCATGGGCGAGATCACCACGAGCTGCTACGTTGACATCCCCGGCACCGCCCGCGAGGTCATCCGCTCCATCGGCTACGACCGTGCCAAGTACGGCTTCGACTGCGATACCTGCGGCGTTATCACCAACATCGACGGCCAGAGCCCGGACATTGCCCTTGGCACCAACGATGAGGTTGCCGGTGCGGGCGACCAGGGCATGATGTTCGGCTACGCCTGCAACGAGACGCCCGAACTGATGCCGCTGCCCATCAGCCTGGCCCACAAGCTGGCCAAGCGCCTGACAGAGGTCCGCAAGAACGGCACCCTGGATTATCTGCGCCCGGACGGCAAGAGCCAGGTCACGGTCGAGTATAACGACGGCAAGCCGGTCCGCATCGACGCCGTGGTCATTTCCAGTCAGCACAGCCCCGACGTCAGCCAGGAGCAGCTGCATGAGGACATCCGCCGCGAGGTCATCGAGAAGGTCATCCCCGCCGAGCTGCTGGACGAGAACACCAAGTATTACATCAACCCCACCGGCCGCTTTGTTGTGGGCGGCCCGCAGGGCGACTCCGGCCTGACCGGCCGCAAGATTATCGTTGACACCTACGGCGGCTATGCTCGTCACGGCGGCGGTGCTTTCAGCGGCAAGGATCCCAGCAAGGTCGACCGTTCCGCCGCTTACGCTGCGCGCTGGGTCGCCAAGAATGTGGTTGCCGCAGGTCTGGCTACCAAGTGTGAGGTCGAACTGGCCTATGCTATCGGCGTTGCCAAGCCGGTTTCCATCATGGTCGATACCTTCGGCACCGGCACGGTGGCTGATGAGAAGATCGAGCAGGCTGTCGAGAAGGCCTTTGACCTGACCCCCGCTGCCATCATCCGCGACCTTGACCTGCGCAAGCCTATCTACCGCCAGCTGGCTGCCTACGGTCACATGGGCCGTGAGGACTTGGGCGTGAAGTGGGAGAGCACCGACCGCGCCGACGCCTTGAAGGCTGCTGTCGCTGAATAAAAAATATTTTTGTCCCTGCGCCATAACGGTGCAGGGACATTTTTTGTGTTTTGGGGATTTGCCAAACGTCCCCATATGGGGTATAATATCTTTATCTGTGAAAGTGCGGCGATTTTGGCGGAAAGGGGGCAGACCATGGCTGAAAAACAGGACCAGCAGCTGATGAAGCTGGAAGGCGTCGTCGAGCACGTCATCTATGAAAACGCCGAGTCCGGCTATGCCGTGTTCGAGGTCGATGCAGGCGGCACCGACGTCGTTGTTGCGGGCAACGTGGGCGGCGTGGATAACGGTATGTCCGTGACCGTCTACGGCCATATGGTCAATCACCCCAGCTATGGCGAACAGTTCAAGGCCGAGACTATCGAGGCCAGCCTGCCAGAGGATACCAGCGCCATTTTAAGCTACCTGTCCAGCGGCGTGCTGCCCTACATCGGGCCTTCCACCGCCAAAAAGCTGGTGGCTAAATTCGGCGAAGATACGCTCAACGTTATCGCCCAGACCCCGCAAAAACTCTGTGAGCTCAAGGGCATCAATGAGCAGAAAGCCGCCATCATCTCCAACGAGTTCCGCCGGATGTACGGCGTGCGGGAGGTCGTGGCCTGGTTTGCCCGCTATGGCCTGACAGCCCAGCAGGCCGTGACCGCCTACCGCGCGCTTGGGCCGCACACCGTCGAGGCGCTGACCCAGAACCCGTATCTGCTCTGCGGCGAGCCGCTGCAATTAAAGTTCGGTCAGGTGGACACCATCGCGGCGGCGCTGCAATTTGAGACAGGCTGCCGCCTGCGGGTGGCGGCGGGGCTGCTCTACGCGCTGCGGCACAACGCGGGCAACGGCCACACCTGCTTGCCGCGGGATAAATTGCTTGAATCTACGTCGAAATTTCTCCGCCTGCCGCTGGGCGACCTGGAAGCCGCGCTCGACGAGCTGCTCTCCTCCGAGGAGCTGCGCACCCGCACGTTTGACGGCGTCGAGTACATCTACCTGCCCGACCTGCTCTCCGCCGAGGAGGACATTGCCGCGCGACTCGGCCAGCTTTCGACGTTCCCCACCGAGGCCCCGCCGACGCTGGATGCGGACATCCGCGTGCTGGAAATGGCGCAGGGCTTCGAGTACGCGCCGCTGCAACGGCAGGCCATACGCCTGGCGCTGTCCAGCCGCGTCATGGTGCTGACCGGCGGCCCCGGCACCGGCAAGACGACCACCGTCAACGCGATTCTGAGCCTGTACGAGGCACTGTATGACCGCGTGGCTCTGTGTGCCCCCACGGGCCGCGCCGCCAAGCGGTTGAGTGAACTGACAAACCACGCTGCATCGACGATTCACCGCTTGCTTGAGGTGGACTACAGCAGCGGCAGCGTGCGGTTCATCCACAACGAAAAGAACCTTTTAAAATATGACGTCATCATCCTCGACGAGATGAGTATGGTGGACGTCAAGCTGTTTCAGGCGCTGCTGGCTGCGGCGCGGTACCACTGCCGCATCATTATGGTGGGCGACGCCGACCAGCTGCCCAGCGTCGGGCCGGGCAACATTCTGGGCGAGATTTTAAAGGCGGGCGTCGTGCCGACAGTACGTCTTACCGATATTTTCCGCCAGGCGCAGCGCAGCCTGATTGTCCAGAACGCCCACCGCATTGTGGAGGGGCAGATGCCGCAGAAGGGCGGGCCGAAGGACGATTTCTTCCTGATCGAGTCCAACGGCCTTGCCTGCCAAAAGCTGGTCTGCGACCTTGTCAGCACGCGGCTGCCGAAAGCCTACGGCTTTGACCCCGTGCGGGACATTCAGGTGCTTTGCCCGACGAAGGTCGGTCCCACCGGCAGCGTTGAGCTGAACAGACGGCTGCAGGATATTCTGAACCCGCCCGCCAAGGGCAAGGGGCAGATCGGCACGGCGGAGAGTGCCAAAATATTACGCCTGGGTGATAAAGTCATGCAGGTCAAGAATGACTACGACATCACGTTTGAGCGTGCCGGGGCCGAGGCCGGTGTCGGCGCGTACAACGGCGATTTGGGCATCATCACGGCGGTGGACGTGGACGCGCGCAGCGTGACGGTCCAGATGGATGACAAAAAGTACACCTACACCGCCGACCAGCTGAACGAGCTGGAGCCCGCCTACGCCGTGACCGTCCACAAGAGCCAGGGCTCGGAGTTCCCCGCGGTGATCCTGCCCGTGGCCGACGTGCCCGCCCGGCTGTGCTACCGCAACCTTTTGTACACCGGCGTGACCCGCGCGCGGAAGCTCTGCGTCCTGACCGGCACCGCCCGCACCGAGCAGACTATGGTCGAGAATGTGCGGCAGAATATGCGGTACAGCGGGCTGCGGTATTTGCTGAAGGACGCGGCGACACCGACAGAGGAGAAGCAGGAACAGATCTCGGCGACGTGAGCGGGCACGGAGGGGTCAAGACCCCTCCCTACGAACCGCCCGTTCACCCCGGCCTGTAGGGAGCGGTCTTGACCGCTCCGCAGGGGGGCTGGGGTTGACGGGAAAGCCACGCACGTAGGGGCCGGACATGTCCGGCCCTGCACCTGCCCGCAAACGCCCGCCAATGGGACACCACCGGGCCGGGCATGCCCGGCCCCTACAGCGGGGCATACTGGCGATAGAACGACGATATTTTACCAATGGAGAACTATCCATGAAACAATACGACATCGGAATTGACCTGGGCACGACCTCCATTATCATTGCCACCGAGGAGCAGGGCGTTGTGTTCCGCCAGCCGACCATCGGCGCGGTGGACACGCGGACGAACTCCATCCTTGCGGTGGGGGACGAGGCATTAAAAATGGTGGGCCGCGCACCCGCGCACATTGACTTGGTGCGCCCGCTGCGGGACGGCATCATCCAGGACCACCGCATGACGAACGAGCTGATCGTCCGGTTTGTCAATCAGGTCTGCCGCTCGCGCATCTTTAAGCCGCGCATTGCGGTCTGCGTGCCCGCGGCCATCACCGGCATCGAGGCGGACGCCGTTGTGGAGTCCGTCATGGCGGCGGGCGCCAGGCAGGTCTACCTTGTGGATGAGCCTGTGGCAGCGGCGCTGGGCGCGGGCTTGCAGATCCGCCAGCCCCACGGCTGCATGGTCGTGGACATCGGCGGCGGCTCCACCGACATTGCGGTCATTAGCATGGGCGGGCGGGTCAAGGCCGCCAGCCTGCCTGTGGCGGGCAACGCCTTTGACAGCTGCATTGCCCAGTATGTGCAGGAAAAATTCCAGATCGCCATCGGTCCGCTGACGGCAGAAGCCCTGAAAAAGCAGGTGGCCTGCTGCACCAAAAGCGAGTTTGAGGGCGTGATGGAAGTGCGCGGCCACTCCTGGGAGACGAACTTGCCCGCCCGCCACGTCATCTACACCCGCGACCTGTACGAGCCGGTGCAGGAGCTTGCCTCCCGCATTGCCGCCGCGGCCCGCGCCGTGCTGGAAAGCACCCCGCCGGAACTGGCGGCGGACGTCTCCTCGTCGGGCGTGCTGCTCACCGGCGGCGGTTCGCTGCTGCGGGGTTTAGCCAGCTATATCGCTGGGGAACTGCATGTGGATGTGGCCATCGCCCCCGACCCGCTCAACTGCGTAGCCCGCGGTACGGCCATCAGTTTGAGCGAGGGCTGCTACCTTACCGCCGGATTCCGCGATGCCACCCCCAAAGCCTGGCACAAGCGCCTGCAAAATAACCACGACCCCTTTGCCGGGGAATGACCAGAAAGGGAAAAAACTCCATGCCCGATCTTACCAGTGAATATCTCGCCCTGCGCGATCAATATATCGAAGCCCGCTTTACCAAACTGAACCCCATGCAGCGCCAGGCCGTCTTTACCACCGAAGGCCCACTGCTGATTTTGGCGGGTGCCGGTTCCGGCAAGACCACCGTGCTGGTCAACCGCATCGCCAACATCATCCGCTTTGGCTCGGCCCACGGTAGCAAAGAGCTGGCCCGCCCCGTCACCGAGCAGGATCTCAACGACCTGCGCGCTGCCGTGGCC
>SKEC01000461.1_pt1 | contig 40287 bp, 38 predicted proteins | sample 4826641 | NCBI WGS metagenome assembly SKEC01 (sample SAMN11008819, study PRJNA524170) | human gut metagenome | biome: Human fecal sample; material: Feces; isolation source: fecal sample from pouch patient p18, p21 | host: Homo sapiens | place: Israel: Tel-Aviv | collected 2015-12-22
TCTTATATATTTAATATTTCTACTTATAAATTCATCATTTCTTTGATTCTATTTACAAATAACTCTCTCAAATTATTATAAGATCACTCTTTCTCCTCAATTTATCATTGCAATTGCATGTTTTTGTTTACACTTTTTGCAACCAAAACTTTTATTATTTCTGCTATTCTTTTTCTCATCTTAATAGTTATTTTTCATTTTCTTATTCTGATGATGCCTGCGAAAATCTATTGTCAGTGTTCTCGTCGGTGAGGGTCTGCTTGAGTTTTTCTACCTCCTGCGGGATATCCGGGCGGAAAGAGAGGTACCAGGTTTCGGTTTCGGTGATGTATTTTTGGCGGAAGTGTCTGCTGGTGCAGGAGGCAGTTCTCAGGTTATGGAGGCGGTCGGCTCCTTTTACGGCGTAGGCTATGGGATTTTGGCGGATGCGGGTGACGTAGGTTTGCATGTCATAACCTTTTTCTTTGGTGAGCAATTTTACCGCTTGCAGGACTTCTTCACCGGCGATGGAGCGGATCTCGTCTTCGGTGGCATCTGTGTCTTCCAGAAGATCGTGAAACAGGGCAACAATCAGATACTCGATATCATAGCCTTCTTTTTTCAGAATCTTGGCTACCGCCACCGGGTGCGTGATATACGGATCCCCACCGATTCTTTTCTGGGTTCCATGTTTCTTTTTTGCAAATTCATAGGCTTTTTCGTATAGCGCCTGATCATATACGATCTGCTTTTCTTTTGTCTGCATCTCTTCCATAGAACTGTCCTCTTTTCTTTTGTATCCAACACTTATTTGTAATACATATTTTTTAACAGAATAAATATCATTTAAAAAAAATTCTCACTCCTGTCTCTCATTTTTCCTCAATATAATCAAACGCGATCCTGTCGCTTCCGTCTCTTGTGTGGATGATTCCGCACTCCTGGAATCCGTACGAGCGGATAGCTCCCTGCATCGGTTTGTTATTTGCATGGGTATCGATTCGCAGATAGTTGCATTTTTGTCTGCAAAAATCAAAGCATCTTCTCGCAAATCCCTTTGTAGTGCCATCGGAAGCAATTCGATGAATCGTTCCATATTCTGTCTCACTGCGCCATGCCCCCTGATAGATTACGCGATATGTAGGATCCTCGCCAATGATAAAGACAAATACCCCAACCACCTTCTCATTTTCCATGCAGACATAGCAATGATCTGCTGCAATATCCTTTTCCACGATCTCTCGCGACGGATATCCCTCTTCCCATTGTGTTGGATTGCCATTTTCTTTCATGAATTTTCTTGCCTTTGCATAAATCTCCAGGATCTCTGGTATATGTGTTTCATTTGCCTTTATAATCTTCATTTTTTGTATCTCCTTTGTCTTAGCCGAGATTTTAATTTATTCATACTTTCATCAATAAAGTAACGATTTTTTCTGTATTTTGCATTTTACGAAATGTATACAGGAATGTTTTTCTGCTTTCATAGTAACATATCTTTTTCTGCTCGAAAAGACACAACTCATGAAGAATTTTTCTGTACTGTTATTCCTTTGGTTTGAAATGTTTTCAAACCACAACTATGTAAAAAGAACCGGCAAATGCATCTGTTTTCCTGCATTCGCCGGTTCTTTCCATTATTTTTTTAATTTTCGCTGTATCAACGATCGCCCTGCTGATTTTCACCGACAGCTACCTCATAGAAATTATCTTCTGTCAGACCCTGGTCGCCGACTGGTGTATCATTCAGGAACAGGAAGTATGCGATCTGGTCCGGATCGATGATGCGGTCGGTTGCGTAGGCGTAGACATAATCATCGGAACTGTTATTCTGGTATCCGATCACACCGCCGCCCATGTACATATTTTTGATCACGGTGCCATCTTTTAATTTGATTCCCATCAGAGCCGGAGCTTCCTTAAATGTCGTGCTTTCCGAAGTTGTTCCGTCTTCGTTTTCCGTGGTAATGGTTTCTTTCTGTAACGGGAAATTGTATTCTGCATAAACAGAGATTGGAGAAATCTCTACGGTCTGGATCGTTGCACCGCTGTCTCCCAGTGGCTGGTTCAGGGTATATGTCTTTGCAGTATCCGCGCCGCCGAGTGTCCATTCAAAACTCCAGGTGCCTTCCAGTGTCTTGGTGAATTCCGCCTTATCTACCGTTCCCAGATCCTTCAGTTCCACCTGAATATCCTTTCCGATAAAAAATCCTTTTTCGCTATAGTTGTTCATATTGATGTCAAATTCCATGCTGCCATCTTCCTGCACATAGTAATACATCATGTCTCCATTTTCGTCCAATGCAGAACTTCCATCGGAAGCCCGCACCGGCATTCCGTCATCTCCTGCGATGATGCCGTCATAGAATCCGGCATCCAGGTTCAGATCCTCTTTTCCGTCCACCAGCACGCTGATGCTTCCAAAGTCCGGCTGCTGTCCGTCTTCCACCTGAAATCCCTCTACTTTGAAAGAAATATGGCTGTTGTAATTATCCGTGATACTCTGCTCTGCCGTCACGGTCACGCCCGCATCTGTGCAGGACTGACTGGTAAATGCTGCCATTCCGTTGTCTTCCAGCTGTTTCTGCTGTGTTTCCGTTGCCTGCATACCTTCTGCCATGCCGGTGCTCCACTTCATATAAGCGGCTGCTCCTGCCGTAACGGTTGCAGTCGCCAGTGCCGCAACTGCTGCAACTGCCGCAATCTTTCTTTTGGAAAATACTTTTCTTCCTGTTCTTTTCTTGTTATATGAAACTACTTTCTTATTATCCATACCGGTTTCCTCCTGTTCTGCACGAATCTTTGCAAATGCCTGATCTGCTTTTTTTCTTACCACTTCCGGAATCTTCACATCCTGCTGCAGTGTCCGTAAAATTCTATCATTACTCATATAAATACTCTCCTGTCTGTCAAATCTCTGATTCTCTCTGTCCTGATTACCTTCTGTTTTCCCGACCGGTCTTTCTAATTCACAACTTTCAGTTGCAAAAGCCCCGCCAGCTGTTCCCGTCCCCGTGCCAGTCTGCTTCGCACGGTTCCCTCCGGGATGTCCAGAATCTGACTGATCTCGCTGGTCTTGAAGCCTTCAATATAATACAGCATCACCACCAGCCGGAAATTCTCCGCCAGACTGTTCAGTGCCTCTTTCCACTCACTGTTCTCAAATCCATCGTCCACATCCGGCGTCTCCGGGATCTCGTCCATCCAGACCATCTGCTTTCTTTTTCGCAGAATATCGTTACATTTGTTCAGCAGAATCCTGGTCATCCAGGTACGAAAATATCTGGCTTCCTTCAACTGGGAAAGTTTCTCCCAACACACCAGAATCGTATCCGAAATCGCATCTGCAATATCCTCGTCATTGCAAAGAACCGACCGTGCCGCCTTATACATATTCTGCATCTGGCTCTCCATCAGTGCCGTAAAAGCATCCGGATCTCCGTTCCTTGCCTGACTGATTAATTCTTCCATTTGTTGTCCTTTCTGTTTGTACGTACAAAAACAGGTGCTTTTCTTTAAGGTTTACATACATTAGACGGAGTTGCAAGAACTTTCGCTCCCGAAAATCCAATAAAATAAGTATTTATCAGATATTTCATGGCGATTTCAGAGATTCTGGTTGTCAAACAGGCAATAATAATCTACTATAAAAGGCTTTACCACAGTATTTTCAAAACTATGGTAAAGCCCTGTTCTTACATTCCCCTTATCTATTTTCTTACTTTTTCTCACTCTCCGTCATTCCCGGCTCTGCATCTTTCCACTCTACCGTATACTCCTCACCGATGCTCTCACCCACATTTTTTATGTACTCCTCGATCAGCGTCTTCGCCCGTGCCTTTGCCTGCGACAGCATCTCTGTATTTTCTTTTGCCTGCTGCTCCATCGCTTCCTGCGCACCCGCCAGTGTCGTTGTTTTCTCTTCTGTGGTAACACTGGTCAGAAAACCGGTATCGGTCAGCGGGGTACCAAGAGAATCTTCATCCACATCTACATTCAGAACCTGTGCATCCGGCATCGTCACGGTCACCACACCGTTTTTGTCCGGTTCCGATACTGTGACCTGACTGATATCGATGCCATATTCAATAATCCCACTGTATTCCGTCCAGATTTTCTTATATCCGGTTTTCAGCCATTTTGCGAAAATGCCACTTGCTTCTGTCTCCGCTTTCGCAACATTATGATAATAACACTTCAAAGTGGCCAGTTCACACACCGAAGTAACCCCTGAAAAATCAGCAGTCTGCGTTTCTTTTCCGCATCCTGTCAGGCAAAGAACAACGGTCCCAACGAGAAGCATCCATGTTTTTGTTATCTTTCGTACTCTCATTTTGTTTTCCTCCCCGGCAAATTTCAAGGTCTTCTATATATCCCACTGCATCGTATATCCTGCATTTTTCAGGATCGGCGAGAGTAGTGCTTCGATGGCTGACTGCAGATTTTCTTCGGCCGTCTGATAGAGTTCTTTTGACTCACTCGCTTCCTTTAGGGCATCTTCCTTGCACACCGTCATGATATCTTTCAGCTCCACATCTGGATTCTGTGGGATAAAACTGAGCGAATCCGGATCCACGGTTACTGTATTTACCGTAATTTCCGGCAGTACCGGCGTTACCGTTTTTTTTTCCTCATCAATGGTAAATGTTATCTGATCCAGCGCGATTCCTACTTTCACCGTGGAGGCATACGCGATATGGCACTCGGTTTCTTCCAGGTTTCCATCACTGTACTTGTCTGCGATCCCGTTGTATATGAACTCTGCCGTGGACAGTTCACTGATATCCACCGCTTTTTCCAGCTGCGAGGAAGTAATTACGCTTTCTTTTGTTATCTTCTGTACTGCATTTGGTACAAACAGACCTGCTGCAGCCGCAACGATTCCGAGAACCAGCACACTTCCTATGATTTTTTTCTTCATTCAGTTACTCCTCTCTCGTTTTCCCTTATTATACTGTATAATCTCTTTTTCTTCCACCGGCATATTTCTGTTTCCAAACCTGAAAAAAGATGCCATGCTTTAAAACATAGCATCTTTTTGACATCTGTTCTCAGTTAATATCCAGATCTGCCGTAACCTGATAATAATCGCAGGCATGGGATTCATATCCGGTAACATTTGCTTTGGAGATCATGCTCATTTTCAGGAACGAGCAGAAGACGAATGCATGATCATCCAGAACGGTCTGCTGCATCTGTACAGCAAGTTCTGCACGTTTTTCTATATCAAATTCCGCGCTCAGTTCTTTTTCCAGCTCATCCAGTTTTTCACTGCTGTATTTTCCCTGATTCCTTGTCGCATCGGAAGTTGCAAAAACAGTAAACCAGTATTCCGGATCACCGGTAGGTGCCTGTACATTGGCCATTGCATAGACATCCCATGCAGTGGGATCATCTGCTACAGAGTTATTATCCGCTGTACAGTTGATGTCCAGATCAATCCCGATATCCTTCAGAGTTGCCTGTGCGGATTCTGCAAGCAGCGGCAGTTCCTGACGGCTTGGGTAGGTCAGCCATCTTACTGTTAATTTTTTTCCATCTTTCTCACGGATGCCATCTCCGTCAGTATCTTTCCATCCTGCCGCTTCCAGAACTTCTTTCGCACCTTCCGGATCATAAGTTTCTGTCGTCACCTTATCTCCGCCAAATGCGGAGCCTTCCGGAAATACTCCATTTGCCACATAACCATTGCCTTCCAGTAAGGTTGCAACAAAATTCTCCTTGTCAATCCCCATGGCGATCGCTTTTCGGACTGCTGGGTCGGCACACACAGAACTTTCATCAAAATTCATCTTTCCAAAGAAACAACGAGAAGTGGAAATCTGTGAAAATGTATATGCATCATTTTCAAACATCGGGTAGCTTTCATAAGCCATACCATAGGCTGCCTGTATTTCTCCCGACTGGAGTGCATTGGCCAGCGTGCTTCCATCTGTAATGGTACGGATTGTCAGCTCGTCAATCTTCGGCGTTCCATTCCAGTAATCCTCATTTTTTACCAGTGTCAGGTGATCATCGCTCTGGCAGTCCACGGCGATGTATGGACCGGTACCTGCTACGATTCCATCATCAAATCCTGCGTCCACATCAATGATACATCCATAGGGATCTCCAAGATAGTTTAACAGCGCCGGTTTCGGCTCTGAAGTATGAATCGTAAGGATCTGACCATCTGCTTCCATCGAATCGATTTTCAGATCATTTTTTGCCCGTTCGTGATTTTCAATCAGATGCTCCAGACATTCTTTCACCGCTTCCGCATCCATATCCCGGCCACTGGAAAATTTTACATTATCCTGCAGGGTAATCTTCCATGTCAGTTCATCCACATTTTCCCATTCTTTTGCCAGCCAGGGTTCGATTTCCATGGTATCCGAATATTTTACCAGTGTCTCACCAATTCCATATCGGATACAGGCCCAGCCTGAATAAGCATCGTGTGGATTCACATTGTTTTCTTCATTGGAACTGTTGAAGGTTGTGTCACCGATTACCAGTGTCTTTTTCCCTTTCTCAGTTGTTGTCTCCGTTTCGTTTTTCTGGTTTCCGCATCCTGCAAGCATACTTGCACATAAAACAACACTTAACGCAGTACCAATCAGTTTTTTTGCATTCATCCTTTCTGTTCCTCTCTTTCTGTTTCTCACTTTATTATTCTTTTACAGAATCTCTGGCCGGTCTTCCTTTCCGTTCTCATATCCCGGCCGGGGTTTCCTGTTATTATCATCACAGAACGCTTTCAATAAGTCTTCTGGTATATTCTGTCTTCGGATTCCGGATCACCTCATCCGGCGTTCCCTCCTCCACAATCTTTCCCTGATGCATGACAAGCACTCTGTCACAAAATTGTTGAACCAGTGCAATGTCATGGCAGATAAACAGATATGTCATATTCCTTTCTGTTTTCAGTTTATCCAGCAGTTCCAGGATCTCTTTTTGAATCGTAACATCCAGCGCAGATGTCGCCTCATCCAGGATCAGCAACCGGGGCTCGATAGCGATCGCACGCGCGATCGCAGCCCTTTGACACTGCCCGCCACTGACTTCATGAGGATAGCGCGCTACATATTCTTTTTCCAGTCCGCATAGTTCCAGTAGCTGTCCTGCCTTCACCATTGCGTCCTTTTTTTTCATTCCATAATTGATCAGACTTTCTGCAATTCCATCACCCAGTTTCCTGCGCGGATCAAAGCTCTCCGTTGGAGTCTGAAACACCATCTGCATCTTCTTATATACTTCTTTTAACTCTTTTCCCTTTTTCAGAGTGATATCTTCTCCATCCAGCCGGATCGTTCCGGAAGAAACATCCAGTAACCTGGTGATCATATTGACAACCGTAGTCTTCCCGCTTCCGCTTTCTCCGATAATTCCAAGCTTCTCACCGGACTCTACAGAAAAACTCACATCATCTACTGCCGTGTAGTTCTCTCGTCCCAGAGAGACAAATGTTTTTGTCAGATGTTCTGCTGCTAGTACCACACTCATTTTTCCTACCTCCGAAGTTTTGGAACCGCTGCCAGCAATTTCTTTGTGTACACTGATCCCGGATGTTCAAATACTTCTTCTGTCACTCCATACTCCATGATCTCACCTTCATGTAAAACCAGCACTTTGTCTGCCATCGCACGGATCACTCCCATATTATGAGTTACCAGCACTATGGAAGTTCCAAAAGTTTCCCGAACCATAAGCATCTCTTCCACTACCTGTTTCTGAACTGTTACATCCAGTGCGGAGGTCGGCTCATCTGCCAGCAATATCTTCGGGTTCAAAAGCATGGCCGCCGCAATGCCCACACGCTGCTGCATACCACCGGAAAGCTCAAAAGGATAACTGTCCAGTACTCTTTTGGGATCTTCAAAGCCAAATTTTTCAAGCAGCTTCTCCGCCTGATTCTCAAATACATCTGCTTTTATTTTTTTATGTTCTGTCATGAATTCATAAAGCTGTGCCCGTACCGTACGGATCGGACAAAAAGAGCTTCCGGCCGTCTGAAAGATCATTCCCAGCTCCGGTCCGCACAGTTTTCTCATCTCCCTCGGTTTCAGGTCGGGAAGATCCATTCCCTTATACCAGATATCACCTCTGGTAACAAGACCGTCCTTTCCAAGCAGACCCATCGCCGCTTTGATCAGCGTCGATTTTCCGCTGCCACTTTCTCCTACAATTCCAAGGATTTCACCTTTTTCTACAGAAAAACTGACATCATGTACAACCCTTTTTCCTTTATAACTGATATCTACATGTTCATAACGAATGACTTCCGTCACTTTTTCTACCTCCCATTGCGGGGATCCAGCCAGTCTCTGACCGTATCACCCAACAGATTGAATATCATAACTGATACAAAGATTGCAAACCCGGGTGCCAGTGTTACCCAAGGATGCGTCGTAAGCAGATTTCTTGTGTCACTCATCATACTTCCCCACTCAGCCACCGGCGGTTTTGCTCCCAGCCCCAGAAAAGACAGACCTGCAAGTTCCATCATCATCGTTCCGATATCCAGCATCGCTGTAACCAGGATGGGGCCTGTAATATTAGGAAGTATATGCTTAAAAATCAGTTTCCAGGTTCCACAGCCGGACAGTTTTGCTGCCCGGAGGTACACCGTTTCTTTTTGTGCCAGAGTTTCACTTCTTGCCACTCTGGCGTATTTTGGCCAGCTGATGGCACCTAGTGCTATGATCGCATTATGGACACCACCTCCAAGAGCTGCCGCTACCGCCAGCGCAAACACCAGCCCGGGGAAAGCAAGGAATACATCGGAAATACGCATCAGAACCGTATCGACCCATGTTCCCTTCCAGGCACAAAACACTCCGATCATCGTACCAAGCACTGTAATAAATGCAACCAGCAATAAGGTGGAATAAATACTGGTCTTGCTTCCCACGATCACACGGGACAGCATATCCCGTCCATATCGGTCAGTACCAAAGATATGTGCAGCGGACGGCACTGCCTTTGCATTACCCAGATCCTGCAGATAGGGATCATATGGGCATAAATATTCACTAAAATACGATGCGATCACCAGTGCCAACGCCAGTATTCCAAAAAAAATCAGACGAATCTTCAAATGATTCCTGTGTATATTCTGTTTTCTAATTGTTGGTTCTCTCATCCTTTTGTTACCCCCAGACGAATTCTCGGATCCAGTCGGTGATACAAAAGATCCGTGACCAGATTCACCAGCACATAAATAATTGCCATCCATACCACATAAGCCTGAATAACCGGATAATCACGCATGGTAATCGCATCTACTGCCAGTTTTCCAACGCCATCCCACATAAAAATACTTTCTATAATAGCAGTTCCCCCAAGCAGATTTCCGATTGAGAGTGCCAGTAGTGTAATAATCGTCAACATCGAAGATTTCATTACGTTTTTCCATAAGATCACGCGACTGCGCACACCTCTTGCCCGGGCTCCCTGCACATAATCCTTATTCCATTCCTCCAGCACTGCGGCTCGAACCTGCCGCATATATTTTGCTGACATGGAAACAGCCAGTGTAAGAGCCGGCATCCATGCACTCTTCAGGGTCACTCCATCCGAAATCACCGGAAGCAGTTGAAGCTTAATGCTTAATAGCTGCATCAGTAACATAGCAACAAAAAAATTGGGTAAAGCATTTCCTATAAAGCTGAAAAATCGCAGGATCAGATCCGGAATCTTATCATGCGTAACCGCTGCAAGTATACCAAAAGGAATCGACACCAGTATGGTAAGGATAATGGATAAAGCTGTCAGAAGCAAGGTTGCCGGAAGTTTGGAAAGAAAAGTAGGAAACACCGGTTTTCCTGTCATATAACTTTCTCCCATATCCCCTGTCAGCATTCCGCCAAGCCATCTGCCATACTGTATCAGGAATGGCTGGTCCAGTCCAAGTTCTGCTCTTTTCGCATCTATAATTTCCTGGGATACTTCCGTTCCTCTGTTCTGATACATCTGCGTAACCACGTCCGAACCGGCCAGGCGCATCATGGCAAAAGACAAAAAAGTAATCCCCAGTAAAATGGGGATTAACTGTAAAAATCTATGCAATACATACTTTTTCATTTTATCACCTCATCGAAAGAACTATAATAAGTATATCATTTCCATATTTCTGTCGTAAGCCCCATGGGGGGTTTTGAGGTATTCAATTTTGGACTGACCATATTCCAAAACATGCGAAGTTCCCGGTTGTTTATCCGATCAGCTCCTGTTTTACATAATCAAGAAATTTCATTGCCAGATCCGACAACGGTGTCTTTTCTCTTTTTACATATCCGAACATAATCTTACTGGATTCATTGGTAAGAGAAATGCCCGGACGTGAAGGAGTCTTCCCGGGAGTAAGACTGTCGCCGCTGATGTTGGCGAGACTGCCGTGACCCAGCATCTTTTCCATAATGTAGTCGCTGTTGGTTACGACGGAGACATCGATTTTTCCAAGGGTCAGATTATTTTCTGTATCCAGTTTCCAGCCTTCGTAATTGCCGGCGTCTTCCAGGAAGTTCTGGATATAATGCAGATTTTCGATTGTTTCCCGGGTGAGCTGTATTCCTTCTTTTTGCAGGTATCCGCCGCCGGGATACAGATAGGTGTCCAGTTCTTTCAACGGAATGAATTCCAGCTGTTTTCGTACCAGCAGATACTGCAGATCCGTCTGCTGACGGGTTGTCACGTAGAGGAAACCGAGTTCGTCTTTGTATTCATGGATACGCTCCAGCACTTCCCGCATTTTTCCGGTGTGTACCTGACAGTGCAGGTTTTCTTTTTTATGAATCTGATAAAACCGTACAAAGCAGTCTGCGATCCAGGAACTGGGGTTAAATGCAATATTCAACCACTGGGTATCTCCCACCGCGGACAGCTCTGCCATCGCTTCCACGTTTTCCAGCACCCGGTTGGCATAGGCATATGCCTGTTTTCCGTTTTGTGTCAGGCTGATTCCATGAAGATTTCGTACAAAAAGCGATGCCTGCATCTCTTCTTCCAGTGCCCGGATCACCTTACTGACGCTGGACTGGGTTGTATATAAAACAGATGCCGCCTCGCTGAAAGAGCCGGCATCTGCACAGGTGATAAAATATTTTAACTGTTTGATATTGATCATAAGTCACCTTTTTTTCCACAGACCGCAAACAATGGAGTCGGATTATAGAACGCATTTTTTTCCATGTAGACACGCTGACTGACTCCCATATCAATCTGGAACTGCTGCACACCACTGTTGCTGAGAGCTTCCAGATCCCAGGCAGGACGGGCATAATTACTTATGGACAGCTGGCGTTTGATATCCTCACACTCCTGCATCAGTGTATTTTCAATCTGGTTATGGGCATGATTTTTCGGAAGATCGGAAGTATCCGTAAAATCAACCGCTCCATAATTGGCATCAAAGTTCAACAGCACACCGCCCGGTTTCAGCACACGCATCCATTCTTTATACGCCTGCTCGGGATCTTCCAGGTTCCAGGTCAGATTCCGGCTGACTACTGCATCAAATGTTTCATCCACAAATGCAAGATGACTGGCATCCATCTGACAATATGTGATCTTTTGTGTGAATGCTCCTGCATTTTTTTTAGCTTCTTCCAGCATCGCTTCTGTATAATCCACAGCGTTCACCTGGTAGCCTGCCTCTGACAGAAGGATAATAAATCTTTTTAAGAGAGAAACGCCTGAATCTCAATGTGAGATCTAGGCGTTTTTTCATCTGTCAGGGCTTAGTTGCATCGCATTTTTCATATTAATATCTCCAAATATCTCCGCACTCTTTCTTCTACTCGGAATTTCTTCGCATATTCCGATAATTGAGGAATGTTTTTATCTTTTCTGTCCATGTATCGCTTATATGCTTCAGCAACAATACCAATATCTACTTCTGTTCGTTTTCGTAGAATATCACATAATGTCCTCTCCATGCTGTATGTGGTAATGATATTTTCTCCCGGCGATTTCACACGAACCAATCCCAGATCATACCATTCTTTCTTTACTGTCGAACATATTATTCTGTTTTTCTATGTGAGGAACCCGATTTCGTCCGCTTAGGGAAAAAACTATACTATGCCAGTTCCCCCGTACTCCCCGTATACAACTGATAATATTTTCCTTTTTCTTCAATTAACTGGTCGTGTGTTCCACGCTCGATGATACGTCCGTTTTCAAGAACCATAATACAGTCACTGTTTCTTACGGTGGACAGACGGTGTGCAATGACGAAAGTGGTCCGTCCATGCATCAGCTTATCCATACCATCCTGTACCAGTTTCTCCGTTCTGGTATCAATCGAAGAAGTCGCTTCATCCAGGATCAGCACCGGCGGATCCGCTACCGCTGCACGGGCGATAGACAGAAGCTGTCTCTGCCCCTGGCTCAGATTGGCACCGTTATTCGTCAGTTTCGTCTGATAGCCATCCGGCAGTCTCCGGATAAATCCATCCGCATTCGCCAGTTTAGCCGCCGCGATTACCTCTTCATCCGTAGCATCCAGCTTTCCGTAACGGATATTTTCCATAACCGTATTCGTAAACAGCTGCGTATCCTGAAGAACAATCCCCAGAGACCGACGCAGATCTGCTTTTTTGATCTTGTTGATATTGATACCATCATAACGGATCTTTCCATCCTGGATATCATAAAAACGGTTGATCAGATTGGTGATCGTGGTCTTTCCTGCTCCGGTAGAACCAACAAATGCAATCTTCTGACCCGGTTTTGCAAAGAGCTTGATATCATGCAGAACCATCTTTTTCTCATCATATCCAAAATCCACACCATTAAATACCACATCACCTTCCAACGGCTGATAAGTTGTTGTATTATCCGCTTTGTGGTAATGTTTCCATGCCCAGTGACCTGTATGTTTCTGTGCTTCCCGTACCTCACCATTCTCAATTTCCGCATTAACCAGTGTAACATACCCTTCGTCCAGTTCCGGTTTTTCATCCAGGATACGGAAGATACGGTCTGCACCTGCCAGTGCCATAACCACACTGTTTAACTGCTGGCTGACCTGGTTGATCGGCATGTTGATACTCTTGTTAAAGGTCAGAAAACTTGCCAGTGCACCAAGGGTCAGACCGCCGACTCCATAAGTAGCAAAGATACCACCTGCGATCGCACATACCACATAGCTGACATTTCCCAACTGTGCATTGACCGGTCCCAGGATATTACCGTATTTATTCGCATTGTTGGCACTGTCATAAAGTTCATCGTTTAACTGATTGAACTTTTCCAGGCTCTCTTCTTCATGACAGAATACTTTTACTACTTTCTGTCCTTCCATCATCTCTTCAATATAACCGTTTACCGCACCCAGCGATTTCTGCTGTGCAAGGAAATATCTTCCGCTCAGTCCGGCTACTTTCTTCGTAGTAAACAGCATGATGGCGATCATCACCAGAGATACGAGTGTCAGCGGTATACTCAGGATGATCATGCTGACAAAGACACTGACAATCGTGATCACACTGGATAACAGCTGTGGCATACTCTGGCTGATCATCTGACGCAGCGTGTCAATATCATTTGTGTAGATTGACATGATATCTCCATGCGCATGGGTATCAAAATATTTGATTGGAAGACTCTCCATGTGATGGAACATATCATTTCTCAGATTCTTCAGTGTTCCCTGTGTCACATATACCATGATCCGGTTATAGGAAAAGGTAGCCAAAACACCGATCAGATAGAATACCGCAACCTTCAGGATCGCTCCAAGCAGCGGACCGAAATCCGGACTGCTCTGCCCGATCAGTGGCATGATATACAGATCGATCAGATTTTTCATAAACATGGTTCCCTGGACATTGGCAATGACACTGACGAAAATACACACTGCCACAATTACCAGATGAATTCCGTAATTTTTTCCGACATATTTTAAAAGACGTCCCATCAGTTTTCCCGGATTTTCAACCCGGGGTTTCGAACCTCTCGGTCCTCTTGGTCCTGGTCCTGGCATGATCAGACACCTCCTTTCTCGTCAAAATCTCCGCCGCCCTGGGTCTGAGATTCATATACTTCTCTGTAAATCTGATTATTTGCAAGCAGTTCTCCGTGAGTACCAAAGCCATCTACCTGACCGTCATTCATGACGATGATCCGGTCTGCCCCCTGTACACTGGAGATTCTCTGTGCGATGATCAGTTTCGTCGTACCGGGAATCTCTTTTGCAAAAGCTTCCCTGATCCGTGCATCGGTAGCGGTATCAACGGCACTGGTAGAATCATCCAGAATCAGTACTTTCGGTTTCTTTAACAATGCTCTTGCGATACACAGACGCTGTTTCTGCCCACCGGATACATTGGAACCACCCTGTTCGATATAGGTTTCATACCCTTCAGGCATCTTCTCGATAAATTCATCGGCACAGGCCAGCTGGCAGGCGCGGATGCATTCTTCTTTGCTAGCTTCTTTGTTACCCCAGCGCAGATTTTCCAGAATCGTTCCGGAAAACAGCACATTTTTCTGCAGTACCACGGCTACCTGATTTCGCAGAGTCTCCATATCATAAGACCGCACATCCATACCGCCGACTTTGATACTTCCGGTGGTCACATCGTACAGACGACTGATCAGATTAACCAGACTGGACTTCGCACTTCCGGTTCCACCGATGATACCAATCGTCTCTCCTGCATGAATATTCAGATTGATATCTTTTAAGACATATTCGCCGTTTCCTTTTTTGTAGCTGAAGTTTACATGGTCAAAGACGATACTTCCATCTTTTACTTCTGTCACCGGTCTTTCCGGATTGGTCAGTTCCGGTTTTTCTTCCAGAACCTCTGTGATTCGTTCTGCACTCGCCACACTCATGGATACCATAACAAATACCATGGACACCATCATCAGGCTCATCAGAATATTCATACAATATGTAAGAAGACTCATCAATTCTCCGGTAGTCAGCTGATCGGTTACGATCATCTTCGCACCCAGCCAGCTGATTCCAAGGATGCAGCTGTATACCGCAAACTGCATCAGAGGTGCATTATAAGACAGGATCTTTTCTGCTTTTACAAACATTTTATATACATTGTAACTTGCTTTGGAAAACTTTTTGTCTTCATATTCTTCTCTCACATACGCTTTTACCACACGGATACCGGCAATATTTTCCTGCACACTCGCATTCAGATCATCATATTTTTTAAATACTTCCTGAAAATATCCGGACACCCGGCTGATGATAAAGAACAGGCATGCGCCCAGAATAATAACTGCCACCAGATAAATACTTGCCAGTTTTGCATTGATATAAAAAGACATGATCATCGCACAGACCATGCTGATCGGCGCACGCACAAACATGCGAAGCAGCATCTGGTATGCATTCTGTACATTGGTTACATCCGTGGTCAGTCGTGTGATCAGTCCGGCGGTACTGAACCGGTCGATATTGGAAAATGAAAACTGCTGAATGTTTTCATACATGGCTTTCCGCAGGTTTCTTGCAAATCCTGCGGAAGCATTGGCTCCACAGACACCACCCATGATACCTGCATACAGACCAATCAGTGCTGCCACGATCATCCATCCGCCTATGATACAGATATGGCGTATATCTCCTTTCTCCACACCATCATCGATGATGGATGCCATGAGAAAAGGAATCAGCATCTCCATCAGGACTTCCAGAATCATAAATAACGGAGTCTTGATGGAGTCTTTCTTGAACTCTTTGATCTGAGCTCCCAGCGTTTTAAGCATTACTCTCTCCTCCTGTTTGTTTCTCCCTGTTGAATCTCGATATTAGAACGCATCTTACGGATTACCCGGAAAAACACTTCCAGATCTTCGTCCGAGATTCCCTGACGAAGTGTGCTTTCCAGCCGGTTGATGTTGCGGATCGTTCCTTCCTGCATCCTGATACCAACTTCCGTCAGCTCCAGTTTCTTTAACCGGGCATCTCGTTCCACACTGACTCTGCGGATATATCCTCTTTTTTCCATCAACTTCAGAATCCCTGTCGCTGTGGACCTGGCTATGGAAAATTCCGCCTCAATATCCCGCTGATAAATGTCTTCTTCGGAATGCTCATATAGAAACCGGATAATCCAGCTTTGCATCATCGTCAATTCCTCGCCTCCCATCGCTGCACGATAGGCGGTCATCCGACTGTGAATCTCATTTTCCAGCCGTTTATTTTCAAATCCGATGTGATCCCTGTATTCTACTTTCAGCATCCTGTGACCTCCTTTCTGTTTGTTCGGATACGAACAGTTCGGTAGCGTTCGTTCGTTTACGAACTATTTTATGACACATTTCCTCGTTTGTCAATACCAGCTCACGGCAAAATATTATAAATCAAAATTGGTCCACCGGACCAATTATTGATATACAATACAAAAAAGATGCAGGTTGTATTTCTACAACCTGCATCCATCTTATCTTTCTGCAACTTCCGGTTCACACCATCTGAATGCATTTTCTTTTATCTGATTTTAGATCTCAGCCAGTTTCAGCAGATCCGGGATCTTGGATTCCCATCCGAGAGCCATGATATGAACACCCTGGCAGTATGGCTTACACTCTTTGATGATACGTGCAGCGATCTCTACGCCGGTGATACCTGCTTTTGTTCTCTCTTTGTCTGCTTTCAGTTCTTCGATCATCTCATCCGGAACATGGATACCGGCAACGTTATTGTTCATGAATTTTACCATACCGGCTGATTTCGGGATGATGATACCAACCTGTACCGGTTTTCCGAACTGTTTTGCTTTTTCCATGAATTTGATGAATTTTTCCGGCTCAAAAACAGCCTGTGTCTGGAAATATTCTGCACCGGCAGCTACTTTTCTTTCCATCTTAGCCAGCTGTGCGTCAACGGAATCGCTGCATGGAGATACAACAGCACCTTTGGAGAACTTCGGCGGTTCGCCAACCAGCTGATTGCCACCCAAATCTACGCCTTCTTCCAGCAGTTTTACGGTATGTAACAGAGATACGGAATCCAGGTCAAATACCGGTTTTGCCTGTGGATGATCACCCATTTTTGTGTGGTCACCGGTCAGACACAGAATATTGTCGATACCGAACATTGCTGCGCTCAGAAGATCAGATTCCAGAGCGATACGGTTTCTGTCACGACAGGCAAGCTGGAAAATCGGGTTCATTCCTGCATCTTTCAGGACTTTACACATAGCCAGAGAGCCAAGACGCATAACAGAAGACTGATTATCGGTTACATTGACTGCATGGACATCTTTCAGATAAGTTTTTGCTTCTTCTACCAGTTCGTCCACGTGGATTCCTTTTGGCGGTCCTACTTCTGCAGAAACTACAAATTCACCACGGTCGAATAATTCTTTCATTTTCATTATACATTGCTCCAATCATATTAAAATTTTATCGATGCATCGTATTATGTATCTTATATTATTTTGCTACTTCATCGTCTGTTGCAAAATTGTGAATCTGTGTCGGGCATTTCAGTACATCCAGACGTCCAATGGCTTCGAGCCGTCTGTAGATACGTTCCCATCCACATTCCATCGTATTGTCAACTTCACACATGCCGTTCTTGGAACCGCCGCACTGTCCGTTGACAAGGCTCTTGGAACATGCTGTGATCGGGCAGATTCCACCGGTCAGGTTCAGATAACACTCACCGCACTGGTCACATTTGTACTCTAACGGTGTCACGCCCTGGAAACCAGGAAGCGGATAGGTATCGCACGCTGCGCATACCTTCTTGTCATCCAGATATTCTGCGATTGTCTGTACGCCAACGCCACAGGAAAATACTAAAACCAGATCAGATGCCTGGATCTTTTCCATATGTTTTTTCAGGCGCAATTCCATATTTTCCGGATTACAGATATAATCGGTAGTCATGATTCCTGTTACATTGCCTTCAGCGGAAAGTTCCTTCTGAAGTTCTACAGCTTCTTTTTCCGGAAAATGCACTTCTTTACATCCATGGCAGTTGATGATGAAAACTTTTTTCCCTGCCACCAGAGAGTTGATCGTCTCTTTGTCTTTTAACTGGGTAATTAACATATTATTTCATCCCCCTTACTGCATTTTTTCCGGCTTTGATTCTGTCAATAATCGAGATCTTGGAAGAACAGATATACTGGCAGCAGCGACATTCCACGCAATCCATTACGTGCATGTCTCTCATACCTTCCCAGTTCTCCTGATCTGCATATTTTACAAAATACAGCGGTGAAAGTTCCATCGGGCAGACATCCACGCAGCGTCCGCACTTGATACATGCCTGCTCTTTGGTCTCGTCGGTATCGATTGCGATGATACCGTTGGATCCTTTCATCATTGGTACTTCCAGGTCTTTTAACGGGAATCCCATCATCGGTCCGCCCATCTTAACCAGAACATCGTCATCGGTAAATCCGCCACAGTAATCAATCAGTTCTTTTACGCTGGTACCGATCTTGATGACAAAGTTGCCCGGATTCTTGATCTTCTCGCCGGTTACGGTTGCAACACGCTCGATCAGCGGCATACCTTTCTGGATCGCATCGGAAATCGCTTTCACGGTACTGATATTATCTACAACAACACCAACATCTGCCGGGAGACCGCCGCTTGGAACCTGTCTGCCCATGACACGTTTGATCAGAGTTTTCTCAGCGCCCTGCGGGTATTTGGTTCTTGCTACGAATACTTCCATATTACCGATATTGGCAACTTTTTCCTGCATCAGTTCAATGGCATCCGGTTTGTTATCTTCAATTACAATGATACCTTTTTCAGCACCTGTTGTTTTCAGGATTGCTTTCAGACCATAGATGATATCATCTGCATATTCCAGAAGAACTCTGTGGTCCGCAGTCAGCAGAGGTTCACATTCACATCCGTTCAGAAGGATGGTATCTACCGGTTTCGCCGGTTTCAGTTTGACACAGGTCGGGAAACCTGCTCCACCCATACCAACGATACCTGCTTCACGGATGATATCAATGATCTCGTCCGGAGTCAGGCTGTCCAGATCTTTATGCGGCTGTACGGATTCGTGCAGAGTATTTTTACCATCCGATTCAATAACAACAGCCATCACTTCGCTGCCTCTGGTTCCATGCATACGAGGTTCTACAGCAACTACGGTTCCGCTCACGCTGGAGTGTACCGGAGCACTGATAAATCCTGCTGCCTCACCGATCTTCTGTCCGACTTTTACGGTATCTCCAATTGCAACGATCGGGTTTGCCGGGGCACCCAGATGCTGGGACATGGAAATAACGACGGTCTTCGGATCCGGGAATTTCTTCAGAGCGATATGCTCGCTGAATTCCTTGCGTTCTGACGGATGTACACCACCGTAATATCCGTTCAGTCTGTCTTCTCTTGCCGCTTTCACATAGTCATTGATGACTTTGAAGTTTACTTTAGAGAAGTCACGTACCTGTACCGGCTGGTTCAGGAATTCTTCCAGGCGGCCCTGTTTTGCCAGTCTCTGATAGATCTTTTCCCATGCACAGTCCTTGTTCGGATCCACTTCACATTTTCCGTTCTTGGCTCCTCCACACTGTCCGTTGACAAGACTCTTCGAGCAGTCAACGATCGGACAGACACCACCGGTAACGTTCAGATAGCACTGTGCACATGCGTCACAGCTCTTTTTGGTAAGTGCCATACCGTGATGACCTCTGTAGTTGAGCGTATTACTTGCCGCAACCACCGGTTTTCCAGCCAGATCCGCAACCGTCTGGATACCAAGACCACAGGAGATCACAACTACGTTCTCTGTTCCTTCCGGAAGCAGATCCTGTAATTTTTTCTCTGTGTGCATCTTATTACATAAGAAATCAAACTTTGCACTGCCTGTGACGGTTTTTCCCTGCTGTGCGGCAAATGTTAAAAATTCGTCACAATCCGGCTCATCAACTGTTTCAAATTCTTTGAAACACTTGTTACAGGCAATCACGAACAGATTGTCTTTGCCTTCCAGTACTGATGTAAGCTCATCATTGCTTTTCAGCTTATACTTCGTATAATTTTCCAATTGCTCACCTTCCTTGAAAAGATTTTTATCCTCATTACCTGTCTTTGCAAATCTTGTTCACCTCCGCACACTCCTGAAAAAGACCGCAAAAACCCGATAAATAAGTTCGTCCTATTAAATGTAACATAATTTCACAATATTATCCAGTTCTATTAGCGATTTCTATAAAATTTTTGCATGAAAAGCACAAAATTTTTTATTTGTATCTCTAAAATCGTTTTATTAAGCCAGTTAGTAATATCTAATTTCAGACAAGAACTGGGGATCCATAAATTTCCGAAAAAAGCAGCCGCCCGGTCATATCATCTGCCGGACGGCTGTTTTTGTATTTTCCTGTATTTATTTTTCTTTTGATATCACATGATACGGTACTGCCACAAACACTGCTCCGCCGATTATATTTCCGACCGTTGCCAGCAGTACGGTATACAGATACTGACCGACAGCGATTCCTCCGTTTGCCACACCGATTCCGATGATGCTCATATCTGCGATGCTGTGCTCAAATCCGCAGGTCATAAAAATCAAAATACACCAGAAAATCATGATCAGTTTTCCGGATTCCGTTTTCATCTTGGTTGCGCACCACACTGCAAGACAGACCAGAATATTACATAGGATCGCACGTACCAGAATCTGTCCGACACCAAGACTCACTTTTGCTGAAGAAATTTTGATAAAATAATCTGCGATTGCTCCATCTCCCGCTGTCGGAAGTCCGGTCAGCTGGAAAGCCACTACACAGAGCAAAGAGGCGATCAGATTGCCGATCCAGCAGACACACCACAGTTTCACAGTATCCGCCCAGGATACTTTCTTTCTCAGGGATGCTGCCGCCATCACCAGATTGTTACCGGTAAATAATTCAGCACCTGCCATAACAACCAGACTGAGAGCTGATGCAAAAGCAACGCTCTGAATCAGTTTTACCGCAGCCGCTGCGCCATTGCCATCCATCGTCTGTCCCAGCACAAACGCTACCATACTGCCAAATGAAATAAACATTCCTGCTACCATGGATGAGATAAAATATCCCAATGGATTTTTCTTCAATAGATTATTTTTTGCCACCCCTGCATTACATAATGCCGTATACTCTTCATGAAACATAACTTTTTCCTCCTTGTCATCACATTTCATTGTCCGTAACCGTTCAGCCACAAACCGCTACAGCCTTTCCATAATTCCATCTGCTTTTTCCCATAATTTCTTTTTGACAGACGCACCTCCCTTGTCCCACCAACCGCGAAAAAAATCTTATATAAATTCAAAAAAGGGCAACACTTGTAACTCTACAAATGTTGCCCAGACGGTCGGCATTCTGCAAATCTGATTCCCCTGTGGTATCCCACATTGCTCCGTCAGTAATCAGATTCTTTGTATAAGCTTTATAAAACTTATTTTATATAACATTAATCTATCACCATATTGACGGAATGTCAACCGAATTTCATAAAATTTTCAAAATATTTCTCTTTCCGCAGGGAATATCCCGCGAAGTGTTTTTTGTGAGCGAAGGTCACAGAAAACCCGAGACATACGGCGCGAATTTATGCGCATGCATAAATTCTGTGCATCGCGAAGCGTTTGTCCTGAGTGCAAAGCAATCAGGACAGTAAACGTGTTGCCCATACAGCATTTGCGTAATTCACGCCATGGCTGCAAATACCGGATCTTGTGCTGGCTGCCTCTACGGTTCTGCCGTTACCGATATAGATAACTACATGATAAACCTGTCCGTTTTTCGCATAGAAGATCAGGTCTCCAGGTGCTGCTTCGCTGACCGGGATTTTCATTCCGTACTGAGACTGTGCAGCAGATGTTCTCGGAAGACCAATCCCGAACTGTGCATATACATGCTGTGCAAAACCGGAACAGTCTGCTCCGTGAACCGGATCGGTTCCACCCCATACATACGGGTTACCGATAAACTGCAATGCATAATTGATCAGCGCCTGACGGGTCGGATTCTCCACAGATGCTTCTTCCACAGATTTGAATGTATAGTAGCATACTTTATTATCTTCCGGTGCAACTTCCTGTGTCGCAAGTCCACATACGGTTTCCGGATCCTGTCCTGCATCGGTATAGGTTTTTGCTTTTTCCGCTGCTTCGTCACCCATCAGCAGATATTCGCTCTTTACAAATCCGCGAACGTCACCGGATTCCACATATACCCATTCTTTGTTCTTGCTTGCCAGTACATAGCAAACCTGATTCTGAGATAACGTACCGATGACTCTTGCATCTGTATCTTTTCCTTCCCGGATGTTTACTTTATCGGTGTTGCAGAATGCATATTCTTTTTCTACTACTGTTTTTCCTGCTGTTGTTTTTGTATACAGAAGATTTTTATTTTCCAGCGGGTTCATCAGCTTTGTCGCTTTTTCAAATACCGGATGTTCTTCTCCGGAAAGTTCCTGTGCTTCTTCGATGATCAGATCTGCCTTACTTCCTGTATTCAATTCTTCTTTCCGAATAAATCCTCTGACTCTTCCGGACTCAACGAACACCCAGCCGTCATCATCTTCCTGCAGGATATAGCAGACACCGCCTCCCGGTAAAAATCCGGTAGCTACAGCATCTTCCTCATCACTTTTTTCTTCCAGGATCAGACAGTCTTTTCTCGCAAAGCCATACACTTTATCTACTGTAGTCAGACGGAAATCCTCCTTGATCTCCGGTGGAATCACGATCTGCTGACCTGCAATCAGTGCTTCGTTACTTCCCTGTGCTTCCGGTGTCGGTGTGGCTTCCGGCGTTACCTCCGGAGTCGCCTGCGGCGTTGTTGTCGCTGCTGCCTCCTGTGTTGGCTGCGGTGTAGCCGGTGTCTCCGTTGGCGTTGGTGTTGTCGGCTGTGTTGGAGCCGGTGTAGGTGTCGGCGTTTCCGTTGGTGTCTCTGTCGGTTCCGGCGTTGGTGTTTCGGTCGGGGTTTCCGTCGGTGTCTCGGTTGGAGTCTCCGTCGGTGTCTCGGTTGGAGTCTCCGTCGGTGTCGTAGTCGGCTCCGAAGACGGAACTTCCGCTGCCTCTGCCGTCGGTGTTACCTCTGCCTCTTGTACCACTCCCACCTGCTCACTCGCTCCTACGGACAATGGTGCTACCGGCATAATCATGCTGGCTGATAAAACTCCTGCAACCAGTTTTTTCCATTTATGCATGTGTTGCCTCCTTGCTCAATCAATACGTCTCATGTTTGCATAATTCCTATTGCAACTACGATTGTTTCTATTATATAACTCTACTACTGGCTTCGCAAGGTTTTATTGGCAATTTTTCACATTTTTTTATTTCCTTTTTTATTATATTGTGATAATTTTTATCATCAATAGCCAAACAACCACGATACGCAAAAAGAGATCTGTAAGTCCGGGAGGGCCGGGCGTCTTACAGATCTCTTCTTTTGGATATCCTATGGCTACTGCATAATAGGAAGAACTTTTCTCAAACTCTTTGTCAATCCCAGTGCTACCGCGATCTTAATCAGATCCGGGATGATGAATGGGAAGACACACCAGCCAAGTACAGTCACCAGACCAACCGGTCCTGCACTGCGGGTGTACATGATCATAAACCAGACAGTTCCAAATGCATAACACACAATCAGACCAACTACCATCTGGACTGCCAGTGCCCATGTCTTTCTGCCCATCACTTTTTCCATGCCCCACATAACCAGAGCACCTACCAGGAAACCTATTATGTAGCCACCGGCGTTGCCAAACAAGCTGCCGATTCCACCACTAAATCCGGCAAATACCGGAACGCCGACTGCACCAAGAAGAATGTACACCAGAATGGAAAGGGTACCTCTCTTACCTCCGAGCACACCTACTGCCAGGAACACGCCGAAGGTCTGTAATGTAAACGGAACGGTAGCCGGTATGGAGATCCAGGAACAAATCGCCATTACCACAGCAAATACCGCAATGTACACCATGTCATAAGTCTTGCCTCTGCTCATTGTTGTCGTTGTCATTTTTTATATCCTCCATTTTTTGCTGCATTTGGGATGAAAATTCTTCTCATCACCACGCTGGTATTACTATAGCACCTGGAGTTTTGATTGTCAACCATACTTTTTTATTGGTTTACATTTTATTTTTCACCTATTAACAGCTACGGACACGGAATCTCCTTTCAACCGACCTGATCCTTCGGTTTTTATATAAAGCCTTTCTCATTTAATGAATCCGAACACTGAATTGCTTTTCAAAAACTTCACCCGGACACAGACTGTTGCCGTATTCTCTCTCCTCTAACGTTCCGGTAAAAGATTTTTTATCACATCTGCCGTACCATGGTTCGATGCAGACAAACGGTGCCTGTTTCTTATCCGGTGACCACACACCAAACAGTGGGGCATCGAAAGTCCCGGTCAGATACGGCTGTTTCTGCGGATCACAGAGACTTACCTGATGCGCCTGGTTCTTTTCGATAAGAATCTCTCTTTACCGCCCCTACAATCGGAAATAATACCGGCGCATGTCTTTTCCAATATGCCGGATCCGCATTCCACAGATATTCCGTCTGTGTCTCCTTTTTCACGATACTGGTCAGCTCCGCTCCTTTCTCCTGGATCGCTACTTTCAGTTTTTCATTTTCCAGATATACCATATCCCATCCCTCGTCTTTCTCCTTTCCCATTCCGACAGATTTTTTTTACTATGAGTTTCCTCTTTCTCCCCTCTTTTGTCAATAAAAACCGCTTTTTGTTCAAACTGGACTGGTTATTTTTTTCAAAACTGGTTATTTCTATCTGGTCAGTTATCCTATATGATTCTGTGTGATGTTAAAATTATAATAAGAAGAAAGAGGGAATTAAAATGGCATCTTCCAATCAGGCAGCCAGCACCAGAACGCAGGCTAGAAACAATACTCAGGCGATCGTGGTAACCGCCATGTGCATCGCGCTGACTTATATTTTTACAGCAGTTGTTAATATCCGTTTACCATTTGCACCAAACGGCGGACTGATCCACCTTGGCAATGTTCCGTTATTCCTTGCCGCTATCATCTTCGGCAAGAAAACCGGCGCACTCAGCGGTGCTTTCGGCATGGGACTGTTCGACCTGTTCTCCGGCTGGACTGCATGGGCTCCGTTCACTTTCGTAGTCGTTGGTCTGATGGGATTCTCCGTTGGCGCGATCACCGAAAAGAAAAAAGGCTTCGGCTGGAAAGTTGTTGCAATCCTGGTTGCATGTGTGATCAAAATCGTTGGTTATTACATCGCAGAGGGTATCATTTACGGTAACTGGATCACTCCGGCATCTTCGATTCCGGGTAACCTGCTGCAGGTAGGTGTTGCCGCTGTCATTGTTCTTATTATCGCTGGCCAGTTACAGAAACTGGCAGAAAGGATGGACTTATGTACAAAATGATGACTCCCGGTCCTTCCCAGGTCCGTGAAAATGTTCTGCTGGCAAGAAGCAAACAGTTTCAGAACCCGGATCTGGACAGTGACTTCGTGGAATATTACCATGACACCTGTAAACTCTACAGCAGTCTGTTACACACCGAAAACGAATCCCTGATCCTCGGTGGAGAAGGCATCCTCGGTCTGGAGGCCGCCTGTGCTTCCCTGACCGAACCTGGCGACCGGGTTCTGGTTCTGGATAACGGCGTATTCGGAGAAGGATTTAAGGATTTTGTCTCCATGTATGGCGGTACTCCGATTCTCTACACCAGAGACTACTCCAGACCATTTGACATGGATGATCTGAAAAATTATCTGGAAAAAGATCATGATTTCAAATATGCTACCGTCGTACACTGTGACACACCAAGTGGTATGTTAAATGATATTGCTTCTATCTGCACGCTGTTAAAATCCTACAGTATTCTTACCGTTGTAGATTCTGTAGCTGGTATGTTCGGTGAAGATGTCCGTGTAGATGACTGGAAGATCGACCTGTTATGCGGTGGCTCCCAGAAAGCGGTGTCCGCTCCTCCGGGACTTACTATGGTAACGATCAGTGCTGATGCAAAAGCTGCCATGGAAGGCAGAAAGACACCTGTTGCTTCTTTCTATGCCAATCTGCTGACTTTTAAAGGATATTATGAAGCCAAATGGTTCCCATACACCATGCCGGTCAGCGATATCTATGGGCTTCGCACCGCTCTGGAAAATATCAAAGCTGACCCGCAGATGCTGGAGCGCCACGCAAAGGTTGCCGCCTATACCCGCAAAGCTGTCACTGCCATGGGATTGAAGCTCTATCCGGAATCCGGATACTCCAACACCGTGACCACCTTCCAGGTTCCGGAGGGACATACTGCCGAAGAGATTCTTCACGCTATGCGTTATGAGCATAATATTCTGCTGGCAGGCTCCTTCGGATGTTTTGCCGGAAAACTGATCCGCATCGGACATATGGGTGAAAATGCTTATATGGAAAAGGTTCAGGAAGTGCTGGATGCACTGCAGGAAGTGTTAAAAAAATAATTTTTGCTTCTATAAATAACTCCGGAAGTCGTCTTCAATCATGACTTCCGGAGTTATTTATATATAATGTTTTACCAAAATATGGCTGATATTTATTCAAACAAAAAATGGAAGCAAGGGGGCTCGAACCCCTGACCTCTCGCGTGTGAGGCGAACGCTCATCCCAGCTGAGCTATGCTTCCATACCTGTTATTATAGACTTCTTATTTTGAAAATCAACCCTTTTCGGAATAATTTTATGATAATCAGTCTACTAGACCAATTATTGATATGCAAAGCAAGAAAAACAGCCGCCATATGCATGGCCGCTGTTTTTGTATTTTCTTTAGATGATATAATTGCCCACATCTGTAGTGTCTACCATCAGATCTGCGATCGTAATCCCGTCAAAGTACTCGGTGATAACCTTATATGCACCTTCCCACATCTTCAATGTCTTGCAGGTAGCAACACGTTCACACTGGTTTGGTTCATGTTCCAGACAGGCAACCGGTGCCAGGGAGCCTTCGGTCAGTCTGAGGATGCTTCCGACGGTATATTCTTCCGGAGCTCTTAACAGCTGATATCCGCCGCCTTTTCCCCTCAGGGAACGTACAAAACCGTTCTTACTCAGTGATGCCACAATCGCTTCCAGATATTTCTCTGAGATCTCCTGTCTTTTTGCTATATCCATCAACGGAATATATTCTCCGGTATTATGCTCTGCCAGATCTAACATTACACGGATCGCGTAACGTCCTCTTGTCGATATTTTCATGCTTTAACCTCCATATTTCCTATATACCTAGTTTACCACAAGGTTATTATGGTTTTCAAGAGGGAATTTGTATTTCTATCGTTTTTTCAAACATACTCCAGATGTCTTATTCTTTTTTTGTACGGATCGGTAACAAATCAAACATCATCTAGCTCGTTGTCTACATAAATGACAGTATAGGTATACTGTTTCATACCGCTATGCAAGCTGCAACCACAAACTTGGGCTCGTTGCTCGCGTAACTACAAGAAACACGCTTTGCGAGTTTTTCGTAGTTATCGCGGCAGTCGCCAAGGTCTCGTGCAAGCGCGGACTCTGGCTCGTTGCTCGCGTAAAATCAAAATTGATCCACTGGACCAATTATTGATATGCAACGCAAAAAAATGTCACATGAAAACGGTCTTCTTGTTTTCATGTGACAGCCATATCTTGTTTTTTATTATTCTCTGTGATCTTAGGCGTTTTATTTATTATTTCAGTTCTTTTACATGTGCTTTCAGTTTCTGTGCTGCTTCCTTCGGATGCTCTGCTTTCATGATCGCAGATACCACAGCGATTCCATCCATGTTTCCGCCTTTCAGCACATCCATATTTCCATCGTTCAGTCCACCGATAGCTACCGCAGGAATCGGTACTGCCTGACATATCTCGTTCAGTGTTTCCACGGAGGTCTGGATTGTTACCACCTTTGTTGTCGTCGGAAAGATTGCTCCCACGCCAAGGTAATCCGCACCCTCTTCATATGCTTTCTTCGCAGCTTCCACCGTCTTTGCCGTAGCCCCTACGATTTTATCCGGTCCGAGCAGTTTTCTTGCCACAGAAACCGGCAGATCCGAAGATCCCACATGAACACCGGCAGCATCACAGGCAATAGCTACATCCACACGGTCATCAATGATCAACGGAATCTGATAGCGGTCTGTAATGACTTTTACCTTTCTGGCTTTCTCCAGATATTCTCTTCCTCCACAGTTCTTTTCCCGCAACTGTACCAGGGTAACGCCACCCTGACAGGCTTCTTCTATGGTTTTATAAAAAGATTCCTCTGTATGATACGTGCTATCTGTAACCAGATATAATGTCATATCTAAATTTGCTTTCATATCCCTTATATCTCCTATGTTTCTTTTTGACATTCTCCCCGCGATTTTACCCGCTATCATGACAGTCTCCGGGGGCTCATGCAAGCAAGGACTTTTTTGCACCCATACGCTTAAACTTACTGTTCACGTATGTTACGCTTCTGTCTCGCGGATCCGAAGTTTCTCTTCCAGTACTTCCTGGCGCATCCCTGCCACTGCGTCCAGCAGTTCTATCTGGAAGCTTCCGGGGCCTTTCGAAGACCGTTCCGCCAGTTCTCCTGCGATTCCCATGACAGAAGTGCCAAGCACGGCTGCGGTAAACGGATCTTTTTGTGCCAGATAGGCGGCAGTAAGCGCTCCAACCATGCATCCGGTACCTGTGATCCCGGACAGCTTTGTGGTACCATTTTCCAGTATCAGACACCGTTCCTGATCTACCAGCAGATCTCTGGCTCCGGTAGCCAGAAGCACACTGCCTGTCCGTTGTGAAAACGTCCGGAAGATCCTTCTTCTTTCTTCTTCGTTTTCATCTGTCATCGCATCTTCTTTTCCTGCATCGATTCCGGTTCCATGAAAGGACTGTCCGGCGATTGCCAGAAGTTCAGATATATTTCCCTTCAGGATCTGTATCTGCCCAAACCCGATCAGTTCCCGGGCAAGCTCCATCCGGATCCTGCTGCAGGTTACTCCCACCAGATCTAATAATATCGGAATCCCACACTCCATGGCTACCCGGACTGAGCGGCGCATAGATTCCATCCTGGCATCCGTAATATTTCCAAGGTTCAGCATCAGTGCACCTGCTGTCCTCGTGATATCCTCCACCTCCAGCGGATGTTCTGCCATCATGGGTCTTGCTCCCACCGCAAGAATCATATTGGCACATCCATGAATGGAGATGGGATTGGTGATGCAGTGAATCAGAGGACTGTTTTCTTTCGTGGCATTACGCACGTTCCTCAGCTGATTTTCTAACTGTTTTATCATAAACTTTCGCTCCAAGACTTCTCTGAAATTTTGCCAGCAGACCTGCACGGCTCAGTGCTTTTAAAAATACATAAGCTGCTGCCCCGCCCATGATCGTTGCAGATACAAACATCGGGGTATAGAAAAATGCATTCAGGCCATCTCTTCCCATGATAAATGCCATCACCGGATACGATACGATAGATCCGATAATACCGGTTCCGAAAATTTCTCCAAGCACCGCGCAGATGATCTTACCGCCGGATACCCGGTAAAAAACGCCAGAAAGAAATGCACCAAATACAGCTCCTGTCAGGGCAAGTGGCGGAATTCCCATAAACAGCATACGGATCACTCCGATCATCGTTGCACAAAGCAGAGAATACCATGGTCCCATCAGTACCGAGCAGACAATATTGATCAGATGCGCGGTCGGGCACATCCCTTCGATACGCAGAATCGGAGATATTACCACACCGATTGCAACCATCATAGCCAGCATTACCATTCGAAATGTGTTCAGTCTTTGTTTTTCCATCTTTGTTTTCCTCTCTTATATCCGGGAAAACTTTACTTTTTGTCTGTGGGCATAAAAAAGCGCAGTTTCCCTGTTTTTTCGGTCGAAGTTCCCTTACTTCCTCTCACTCCGAAACACGGATTCCCATCGCTTTTTTCTGCATGCCGGATCTCAGGGCGCTCCCCCTCAGATTCACCTACACTTCTTATAAAATTTTATCTTACAGATTCTTTCTTTACAAAATCCGTAAAATCATACGTTCATAAGCTGCCTGCATCACAGATATCTTCTTTTAAAGAAACAAAAGTCTTGTTATCACAGCAGTCGCCAAGATCTCGTACAAGCACAGACTTTGGCTCGTTGCTCGCGTAATCGAAATTGGTCCACCGGACCAATTATTGATATGCCATGCAAAAAAATCTGCCCGCATACCTGCGGACAGATTCTAACTTTCTCTTTCTCATCCCTCCGTTGGCATTACCCAAATCAGGTGCGGTCGAAGATTTATCTTCCTCTCAGCCTGTCACACAAGCTCCCGTTTCTTTATTCTTGTACATGATAGCACTTATGTATAGAGTTGTCAAACAGAAGTAATTTTCTTTCTGCTTCGTTCCCGTCTCTTCAGCCATCCGAAGAAAATCACGCAGATGATCACGGAAAGCAAAGATCCCGTCGCTGTTGCCAGTCCCATAGGAAACAGCGTATCCGGGAAAAACTTCGAAGTAAGATATACCCCCGGAATACGGACACACAGAATGGCAATCAGATTATGAATAAATGAAATTTCCGACCTTCCGTAAGCGCAAAAATATCCACTGAAGCTAAAATGCACACCGGCAAAGATGCAATCCCAGATATAGCCACGAATATACTGTGCACCCAGAATAACAACCATCGTATCTGTCGTGAACAGTCCCACTACAGGTTCCGCAATAAACTGAATCAAAACTGCCACACATACTCCAAATCCCACTGCGATTCCCATGGCACAGCGAAGGATCTGATCTGCCCGATCGTATTTCCCCGCGCCCATATTCTGTGCTCCGAGCGCTGAGACCGTGGACAACATAGAAGATGGTACCAGGGTAAGATCCTTTTCCATAGTTCTTTACTCCTTTGCTTCTTTCTATTTGGTAAGCATTTTCTATGATATAACCACTTTTTATTACCTGCGTTGCATTATAAACCCTACAATAATTGTAGAGTCAACGAAAAAACAGGTATCTGTTCTGTTTTCAACAAAATAGATACCTGCCTCTGAGATTATATTTCGATCATCCACGCTTCATATGGTTTCAATGTCCATATTTCTTTCCCAACCGATTCTCCTTCATAGTTATGAATGAGAACTTTTCCATCGGTCAGATCCTGCGTCGCATTCATCTGTGCCGGTGTTTCTCCAAAATTACATACCACTACGACCTTTCTTCCATCCAGACTCCGTTCATAAGCAAAAACCTGTGGATGTTCTTCATCCAGAAGGCGGAAGTTTCCATAGATCAGCACATCATGCTCTTTTCGCAGAGCAATTAGTTTCTTGTAGTAATAAAACAGGGAAGCCGGATCCTTTCTGCTGTCTTCCACATTGATCTCTTTATAATTTTCATTGGCTTCCATCCATGGGGTTCCTGTAGTAAATCCTGCGTGAGCCTGTGTATTCCACTGCATCGGTGTTCTGGCATTGTCCCGGCTGTTTCGCAGAAGATAGCTCAGGATTTTCTCCTCGCTCCAGCCCAGTTCCTGTTTTTCTTTTCTAAAGTTCACAGACTCGATATCCTGATACCGGGAGCTTTCTGTATAGATCACATTGGTCATGCCAATCTCATCTCCCTGGTAAATATATGGTGTTCCTTTCATGCCGAAGATCATAGTTGCCAGCATTTTTCCTGATACGGTCCGATACTCCGGTGTATCATTTCCAAAACGGGAAAGCGCCCGCGGATAATCATGGTTGCCCAGAAACAGACTGTTCCATCCTTTTTGTTCCAATCCAACCTGCCATTTTTCCATCAGTTTTTTCAGATCATGCAACGTATAGGACTTTGGATCCCAGTTACCACTCCGGACCCCGTCAATTCCCATCAGTTCAAACTGGAATACCATGTCCAGCTCCTTTCTCTCAGGGTCTGAATACACTTTCGCCATCTCCAGCGTTGTTCCTCCGGTCTCCCCAACTGTCAGCAGATTGTCCTGCAGTCCGAACGAATATTTGTTCATTTCCTGCAGGTAGGTATGGATTTTCTCCGACTGCTGATCATTTCCGCCATGACCGTTCTTTACGATGTTATCAATCGCATCCAGACGAAATCCCCGGATACCTTTTTCCATCCAGTATCGGATCATGGCATACAGATCTTTTCTCATATCTTCATTTTTCCAGTTCAGATCCGGCTGCTGTATGCTGAAGGTATGGTAATAATATTCCTGAATCTGCGGTGTCCATTCCCATACATTTCCACCAAAGAATGCCCCTTCCCCCTGTGGCGGCTGATCCTCGGTACCTTCTTCCCAGATATAATAGTCATGGTACTTTCCGTCCCGGTCTTTCGCCGCTTCCAGAAACCACGGATGTTCATTGGAGCTGTGATTTAAAACCAGATCCATCATAACGATGATATCTCTCTTCTCACATTCCTTTACCAGCTCTTCCAGATCCTCCGTCGTGCCAAAATCCTTCAGAATAGCATAATAATCACTGATATCATAGCCGTTATCATAATTCGGCGAATCGTTAAACGGGGAGATCCAGATTGCTCCCACACCCAGTTCCTGCAGATAGTCCAGTTTGCTGATAATTCCCTGAAAATCGCCGATACCATCTCCATTGCTGTCACAAAAACTTCTTGTATAGATCTGATATGCGGTCAGATGATGCCACCATTTTTTATCCATTTTACTTTTCTCCTATTATTCGTATTATCATAGTCATTCGTTCTATGACGCCTGGTTTACTGATTCCATCGTTATCGTTCCAGGAATCCTGTCTTTACAATATTTTGGCTGAAAATACTTTTCTTTTACCGTCTATACCATTATAATGATATCAAACTATACTTTTCTACCTTTATTTTAGGAATTTATACAATTATTTTGACTTTTTTTAATGGAGATCATATATGAAAGAACCAATTGGAATCAGAGATTATACCATCCATGGAACGGAACTGGAACCTTTCCATATTTATCATCAGAATTACATTCATGGAAGCCTGCAGGTTCCTTTTCACTGGCACAAAGAAATTGAGATCATCTGGGTGGAACAGGGACAGTTGGAACTGACACTGGGAACTCAGCATAAGGTACTCAAAGAACGGGATTTTGTAATGATCAACAGTTACGAACTGCATCAGCTACAAAGTATCGGGAATACCGCATCTATTCATCACGCACTGGTATTTCTTCCCGACATGCTCTCTTTTTCCTATCCAGATCAGAGTCAGATGTCTTTTCTGAAGCCGCTGCTGTCCCATCAACTTCGGCTTCCTTCCTATGTATCCGGAAATCATCCCTGCGCATCATCTATTCGCAAAACATTTCTGGAGATTCTTCATGATTATGATACCCGGCCCATGGGATGGACTTTGTTTTTAAAAAGCAATCTGTACCGGATTCTGGGAATTCTTGTTTCGGAAAATCTTCTGGTGCAGACTACTGTACAAGATTCTCAGGGCAAAAACCGGGAAGCACAATACAAGCAGATTCTTCGGTATATCCATAAGCATTATGACCAGAAAATCTATCTGGAAGACCTGGCGGCTTCTCTTAACATGAATCCACAATATTTTTGCCGGTTTTTCAAAAAGCAGTTTCAGATGACTCCTGTGGCCTACATCAATTATTATCGCACACTTCAGGCTGCTGATCTGCTGAAACATACTTCTTTATCGATTCTGGAAATCGGATTACGGGCAGGATTTGAAAATCCAAGCTATTTTGCGAAGATTTTCCGGAAATATTTTGACTGTTCGCCGGAAGAATACCGCATGCATCCTCAAGATTCAGATAACGTAAATGGAATCACATCCTAACCTTAGAAAAAGCCACAGGCAAATCGCCTGTGGCTTTTTTACGTTTGGACATATATTAACTTTCGTTAAGTATTTCTTAGAATTTACCAGCTTTGTGAGCTTCCTCGATGGAAACTGCAACTGCTACAGTCATACCAACCATCGGGTTGTTACCTGCACCGATCAGACCCATCATTTCTACGTGAGCCGGTACGGAAGAAGAACCTGCAAACTGTGCATCAGAGTGCATACGTCCCAGAGTATCTGTCATACCATAGGAAGCAGGACCTGCTGCCATGTTATCCGGATGCAGAGTACGTCCTGTACCACCACCGGAAGCTACGGAGAAGTATTTCTTACCAGCTTCGATACGTTCTTTTTTGTAGGTACCTGCTACCGGATGCTGGAAACGAGTCGGGTTAGTAGAGTTACCTGTGATAGAAACGTCAACGTCTTCTTTCCACATGATAGCTACACCTTCACGAACGTCGTTAGCGCCGTAGCAGTTAACTTTTGCACGAGGACCATCAGAGTATGCTTTACGGAATACTTCTTTCAGTTCTCCTGTATAGTAATCATACTGAGTCTCAACAAATGTAAATCCGTTGATACGAGCGATGATCTGAGCAGCGTCTTTTCCAAGACCGTTCAGGATAACACGCAGAGGTTTCTGACGAACTTTGTTTGCTTTCTCAGCGATACCGATAGCACCTTCAGCTGCTGCGAAAGATTCGTGACCTGCCAGGAATGCGAAACACTCCGTGTCTTCTTCCAGAAGCATTTTACCCAGGTTACCATGTCCCAGACCTACTTTACGCTGATCTGCTACAGAACCAGGAATACAGAAAGCCTGCAGACCTTCACCGATTGCAGCAGCTGCTTCAGAAGCTTTTGTGCATCCTTTTTTGATTGCGATTGCCGCACCTGTGATGTATGCCCAGCAAGCGTTCTCAAAACAGATTGGCTGGATGCCTTTAATCTGGTTGTATACGTCCAGACCAGCATCTTTTGTGATTTTCTCTGCTTCTTCCAGAGAAGCGATTCCATAGCTGTTCAGGACAGCATTGATTTTATCAATTCTTCTTTCATATGATTCAAATAAAGCCATTTATTTCATCCTCCTATTATATTGACGGTATGCATAAAATCCGATTACTCTTTACGCGGATCAATGATTTTAGCTGCATCTGCAACACGGCCGTACTGTCCTTTTGCTTTTTCCCAAGCAGTTGTCGGATCATCACCCTGTTTGATGAAGTCAGTCATCTTGCCAAGGCTTACGAACTGGTAACCAATGATGCATCCTTCTTCATCCAGTGCAATACCGGTAACATAACCTTCTGCCATTTCCAGATAACGAGGACCTTTTTTCAGTGTTCCGTACATAGTACCAACCTGAGATCTCAGACCTTTACCCAGGTCTTCCAGACCAGCACCGATCGGCAGACCATCTTCAGAGAAAGCGGACTGTGTACGTCCATAAACGATCTGCAGGAACAGTTCTCTCATAGCTGTGTTGATAGCGTCACATACCAGGTCAGTGTTCAGAGCCTCCAGAAGAGTTCTTCCAGGAAGGATTTCAGAAGCCATAGCTGCGGAATGAGTCATACCGGAGCATCCGATTGTCTCTACCAGAGCTTCCTGAATAATACCATCTTTTACGTTCAGTGTCAGTTTGCAGGCACCCTGCTGTGGAGCACACCAGCCCACACCATGTGTCAGACCGGAAATATCTTTGATTTCCTTGGACTGTACCCATTTTGCTTCTTCCGGGATTGGTGCTGCGCCGTGATTAACGCCCTGTGTAACCGGACACATCGTTTCTACTTCATGTGAATAAATCATGTTAAGACTCCTTTCAAACTTGAAATACTTATTTTGAGACTTATGTATCTCAAGCAAGTGAACCTACTCCACCCGCTTATCATAGTTATTTTCGCATATACCCCCGCGGTTAGTCCAGACAAACTTACTTTTTTTTTAATTTTTTCACTTTCATTGACATTTTCCACAGGACTGGTATACTTTTTTCAGAATATTTGGCGGAAAGGTGTCAGAATTTGTGATTTTCACCCTTTGATCCGACGCATGTTTCCTTTATCACAGCATCTTAAAAAGACAGGAGATTTTCTATGAACAGATTTTCCATAAAAAACGGCTGCCTCTCCGGCAGTACCTTAAAAATCATCGCCATCATCGCCATGGCAATCGATCACTTTGCCGCAAGTATCATCCTCTACGGCATCCTGATGCAGCAAAATCCAACCTTCCTGGGTCACCCCGTTTCCATGGCGATCCCGTGGTGGAACACTATCAGGTCATGCGCTTCATCGGAAGAATCGGCTTCCCGATCTTCTGCTTCTTATTAATTGAGGGCTTCTTCCACACCTCCAGCAAAAAGAAATACGCCACCCGCCTGTTCCTCTTTGCCCTGGTGTCCGAATTTCCCTTTGATTACGCCCTGTTCAACACCCCATTTGCCCCAGGCTACCAGAATGTTTTCTTCACCCTGTTCCTGGGACTTTTGACCATCTGGGCGATCGACACGGTATACCATAAAAACTGGAACCCTGCCCTCCAGTGGTTCCTCAAACTTCTGATCGCCGCCACAGGCTGTCTCGCCGCCTGGCTCCTTCAGACCGACTACGACTACAAAGGAATCATCCTGATCCTGTTACTCTATCTGTTCCACGATCAGAAACTCCTCTGCAGCCTGGTCTCCTGCCTGAGCCTCCTCTGGGAAGCCCCCGCCTGCCTCGCCTTCATCCCGATCAACCTCTATAACGGGAAACGTGGCATCTCCCTGAAATATTTTTTCTACCTCTTCTACCCGGTACACCTTTTACTGTACGGTTTGATCCTTCACTTCTGTTTTCTGAACTAATGGCGTAAAAAAACCGGAGCAATTATCACCCAACGACAATTGCACCGGTTTTTATCTATTTTCGCCAAAACACAAGACTTGACGCGCCTTTCTCTTTCCGCATTGAAAAACCAGCCCCCGGCGGAAGCGTCCCCTTTTTCAATCATCTATCTTTTAGCAACAACATCTCCCTGCTTCTTAAAGATTGATCTCTCCGGCACAACCCCTCGAACCGAAGACAACGGATACACATTACTCTCCCGTCCGATCACTGTCCCCGGATTCAGCACCGAATTACATCCAACCTCAACATTGTCCCCCAGCATAGCCCCAAACTTCTTCATGCCGGTCTCAATATCAAACCCATCTCCGTGTACAACCACCAGCTTCTTATCCGACTTCACATTCGAAGTGATCGATCCCGCGCCCATATGAGCCTTATAACCCAGCACAGAATCCCCTACATAATTATAATGCGGTACCTGCACCTTATTAAACAGGATCACATTCTTAAGTTCTGTAGAATTACCAACCACAGCGCCCTCACCGACGATTGCGCTGCCCCGGATAAATGCACACTGACGCATCTCTGCATCCTTTCCGATGATACACGGACCATTTAACGCAACTGTAGGAGCGATCTTAGCAGACTTCGCTACCCAGATATCCTCCCCGATCTTATCATACTCTTCCGGATCCAGTGTATTTCCCAGCTTCACAATAAACTCTTTGATGAACGGAAGCACTTCCCACGGATACGTCTTCCCCTCAAAAATCTCCGCTGCAATTGTCTCCTTCAGATCGTACATGTTCTCAATTCGGATACTTTCCATACTCATGATCATTTTCCTCCTTTTCGATAATTCCCTGCGATACTGTCATAACGGCTTCTTAACGCCGCCTGATAATTTACCTGAAGCACGCCGCCCACCTTCACGCGGATAAAACGCTCCAGCTTATCCATATATTCCTGGGAAGTAATACTTCCCTCGGCTACATAATTTAACCCTTTCTCCCAGCTTGCCGTAAGTTCCGGGTTTAACAGTGCCCGGATCGAAGCGTTGACCACTTCATAAATCATTTCCCCAAGCTGTGTCGGGGTGATCACCTGTGTTTTCTTATTCAGACTGATATACTTGATATTCACCAGTTTCTTTAAAATCTCTGCTCTCGTCGCACTGGTTCCGATTCCGCTGCCCTTGATCTGCGCGCGGAGTTCCTCGTCCTCGATCAGCTGTCCGGCATTCTCCATTGCCAGGATCATCGTACCGGAATTGTACCGTTTCGGCGGGGAAGTCTCTCCCTCTTTAATCTCAAATCCATCGACCGGAAGAATGGCACCCTTTTTCAGCTTTTGCAGACAGGCAAGAAATGCGGCATCACACTGGATATCATCCGTTTTCTCCTCTGCATTCTTCGCATCGTCTTCTTTCTTTCTGGACGGTACGTTGGCAACTTTCAGATATCCTTCCTCCACCAGTACCTTGAAACTCGAAAACAGCTTCTCTTTTCCGACCTCAGACACCAGACTTACCTTCTGATATACCGCCGCCGGATAAAATACACTCAAAAACCGGCGGACGATCACCTGATAGACTTTCTGTGAAATCTGCGGCAGTCTGCCAAGATTCTGTAATCCCTGACCGGTCGGAATGATCGCATAATGGTCGGTGATCTGCTTGTCATTGACATATCTGGTCTTTTCAATTCCTTTGAAGCTGCCCGCCTCCAGGATCTCCTGTGCAAACGGCGCTGCCATCTGGTATCTCATCAGCCCTTTCAGGTTCCGGCTGATCTCCTTGGCAACCGCTGTGGAAAGCACACGGGCATCCGTTCTCGGATACGTCACCAGCTTCTTTTCATACAACTCCTGCACTACCCGCAGCGTCTCATCCGGACTGATTTTAAACATCCGGGAACAATCATTCTGTAATTCCGCCAGGTTATATAAAAGCGGTGGATTTTTCTTCTCTTTTTTCTTCTCGATTTTCTCAAGTACCGCCTGATGCGCCGGAACCGGCGGTTGTGCCATTCCTGTGGAATCCAAAGGAACGTCTGCTGCATCAACGGCGCTCTCTCGCTCCAGAATCCCTTTCAGTTCCTCCGCCCGGTTTCTGTCCTTAAAACCATTCTCCTTATACAGATCCGGTGACTGGAAATACCGGCTGCCTTCCACGGCACGCCATTCTCCATCAAACGTTCTTCCTTCCAGAGAGAATTTTCCAAGTACCCGGTAAAACGGTGTCTTGACAAATTCACGGATCTCCCGCTCTCTTCGCACCACCATGCCGAGTACACAGGTCATGACCCGACCGACGGAAATCACCTGATATTTATTGCCCAGATAATTCGACACGCTGTTTCCATACCGCAGCGTCAGAATCCTGGAAAAATTGATTCCCATCAGATAATCTTCTTTTGCCCGCAGATACGCCGATGCGCTCAGATTATCATATGCACTCAGGTCTTTCGCTTCCTTGATTCCGCGGATGATCTCTTCTTCCGTCTGCGAGTCGATCCAGACACGTTTTTCTTTCTTTCCTTTCACACCTGCCATCTGTGCGACCAGACGGTAGATATACTCTCCCTCTCTTCCCGAGTCGGTACAGACATAGATCGTGTCCACATCCGGGCGGTTTAACAGTCCTTTGACAATCTCAAACTGCTTTTTTACCGACGGAATGACTTCATACTTGAATTCCCCGGGCAGGAAAGGCAGAGTCTCCAGAGTCCAGCGTTTGTACTTGATATCGTAAACTTCCGGATAACTCATCGTCACCAGATGACCCACGCACCAGGTAACGATCGTATTTTCCGATTCCAGATATCCGTCGTGCCGGGTGGTCTTCACCTTTAACGCCTTGGCAAATTCCTGGGCAACGCTTGGTTTCTCTGCAATAAATACGGATTTATTCATATAAATTTAACCCTTTCTCGTCTCTTCAGCGTCCCTGCAACACCGAAATATCGCAGGGGCAACAAAGAGTATACCGTTTTTTTATCTGAAATTCAAGTAGCACCGCCGGGACTGCCCGGTTCTTCCCGGATCTAAACAGATATCCAATAGAGCTTTATTTTGAAAAATCCCGGGCATGCAACACACCCGGGATTTTATTTTTCTTATTTGTATTTCTATTTATTTTGCCTGAATATATCCTTTTGCTTTCAGAGTCTCTGCACACAGAACAGCGCCGCCTGCAGCTCCTCTTACGGTGTTGTGGGACAGACCTACGAATTTCCAGTCGTATACGGTGTCTTCTCTCAGACGGCCTACGCTGATTCCCATACCGTTTTCGAAGTTGACATCCATCTTAACCTGTGGACGGTTGTCTTCTTCCAGATACTGGATAAACTGCTTCGGAGCACTCGGAAGTTCTGCTTCCTGTGGGAATCCTTTGAAGTTCACCAGTTTTTCGATCAGCTGTTCTTTGGTAGGATTCTTTCTGAATTTTACAAAGACTGCTGCGGTATGTCCGTTCAGTACAGGAACACGGATACACTGGCAGGTGATCACCGGCTCGCTGGCTTTTACGATCTGACCGTTTTCTACTTTCCCCCAGATACGAAGCGGTTCCTGTTCACTCTTCTCTTCTTCCCCGCCGATGTATGGGATGATGTTTTCTACCATTTCCGGCCAGTCTTTGAAGGTTTTACCTGCTCCGGAGATTGCCTGGTATGTAGTAGCAACTACTT
>SKEC01000470.1_pt1 | contig 39691 bp, 35 predicted proteins | sample 4826641 | NCBI WGS metagenome assembly SKEC01 (sample SAMN11008819, study PRJNA524170) | human gut metagenome | biome: Human fecal sample; material: Feces; isolation source: fecal sample from pouch patient p18, p21 | host: Homo sapiens | place: Israel: Tel-Aviv | collected 2015-12-22
TAACCGAACCGTTACAGGAGACAAATATATGACATTTTTTTAAGTAGCACTAATTTTTGTTTAAAAATTTGCGATTTATTATTTAGCAGGATAATGCTCTTCTACCTTGCCACTATGCTTCAAGACTTTAGCATCGATGAAAAAGACTATCTCTTCTGCAATATTCGTTATATGGTCGCCGGAACGTTCCAATTTACGGAATACTCCCACCAGATTGAGGCACGAGAGAGTGCTTTCCGGATGCTCTTTGATATACTCTGCCAAAACAGCCGTAGCCTCCGCATTGATCTCGTCCAATAAATTATCTTTAGCGAATACGGAGGTTGCCAGCTCCAGGCTCTCTTCGTTCAATGCGCGTTTTGCCACTTCAAGCATCGAAAGCACTTGTTTCTGCATCTCTTCCAGACGGAGTCGTTTCAGTAACTCTTCATCCAGAACCGGCTCTTCACTCTTCACTACAAAACGTGCGATTCCTTCTGCAAAGTCGCCCAGACGCTCCAGGTTGGTGTTGATTTTCAACATGGCCAACACAAAGCGAAGGTCGATAGCTACCGGATTATATAAAGCGATCACGTCTTCCACGTCGCTGTCTATCTTCAATTCGAAAGCATTCACCCTGCGTTCACGGACAATCACCTGCTGGGCCAGTTCCTTATCCAGGGTCAACACTGCCTCCCCTGCCCTGTCCAACTGGTTGTAAACCAATGTCCACATCTCGTCTATTTCCTTTTTCAGCAGAACAAGTTCTGATTCTATAAACTTCACCATATTCTATTAAATTTATTATTAAGCAAATATACAATATAAAATGATACATCGAGCTGCATGCCGATCAATCGTATGTCATCCGAAACGTCCGGTTATATAGTTTTGTGTCGCTTCCTTCTCCGGGTTCGTAAAGATCTTCTTCGTGTCGCCAAACTCCACCATCTGCCCCATATAGAAAAACGCCGTCTTATCACTGACACGTGCAGCCTGCTGCATATTGTGCGTCACAATCACAATGGTATACCGTTCTTTCAACTCGTGTATCAACTCTTCCACCTTTGCCGTCGAAATAGGGTCGAGCGCCGAAGCCGGTTCGTCCATCAACAGCACCGAAGGCGATACAGCCATTGCGCGTGCGATACAAAGACGCTGCTGCTGTCCGCCGGACAAGGCAAAAGCCGATTCTTTCAGTTTGTCCTTCACTTCATCCCAAAGCGCGGCACCCTTCAGGGTCTCCTCCACCCGCTGACGGATAAAGGCATTATCTTTCACTCCGTTCACTCTCAACCCGTAAGCCACGTTTTCAAAAATGCTTTTCGGAAAAGGATTGGGACGCTGGAACACCATGCCTACATTTTTACGCAGCTCGTCCACCTGCACTCCCTTGTCATAGATGTTTTCGCCGTCTATGCGGATCTCTCCCGTCAGGCGGGTTGCAGGAATCAAGTCGTTCATCCGATTAAAAAGGCGTAGAAAAGTAGATTTCCCACATCCGGAAGGACCTATAAACGCGACTACCGATTTTTCTTCAATCTCCATACTGATCCCCTTCAGTGCATGGAAGTCACCATACCAGAAGTTCACGTCACGCGCATCAATTTTTACTGTTGTATCCATATCTTTTGTTGTACTCCGTCACTAAGAAACAATTTCTAATTCATTTTTACTTTCTTCTCAAAATACTTTCGCAAGGCATTGGCCAGCAGGTTCACCAGGAGTATGATTACAATCAGTACCAAGGCCGTTCCATAAGCCAGAGGCAACTGCGCCTCCATATCCGTTCCGCTGGTCGATATCACATACAAGTGATAGGGCAATGCCATACATTGATCTAAGATGCTTGTGGGCAATTGCGGGAGGAAATACGCCGCACAAGTGAACAGGATCGGAGCCGTTTCTCCCGACACACGTCCCAAGGCCAGAATCAATCCGGTGATGATATTCGGCATTCCCATAGGCAGAATCACGTGCCAGATGGTCTGAAGCTTGGTAGCTCCCAGTGCACGGCTTCCCTCGCGCATGCTGTCCGGTATTGCCTTCAATGCCTCTTCCGTAGTACGGATCACCAAAGGTACGCAAAGCAGCCCCAACGTCAGCGAACCCGCCAGAATACTATCGCCGAAATCCATATAGTTAACAAACAGCGCCATACCGAAGAGACCGAAAACAATCGACGGAATACCGCTCAGGTTATTGGTCATCACCCGGATAAAGCGTACCAGTTTGCCCTTCGGCGCATACTCGTTCATGTAAATACCACTCATCACACCCACCGGAAAGGCAAACAGCGCACTGCCCACCATCAGGTAGAATGTACCCACGATAGCCGGCCAGATGCCTCCTCCCGTCATCCCGTCAGTAGGAGCGGTGGTCAGAAAATCCCAGCTGATCACGCCGATCCCCTTATAGATGATGAATCCCAGAATCGCGAACAAAATCAGCACAATGCATAAACTCAGCAGCCGGAATATGCCGAAAGCGATCCCCTGCGAACGTCTTTTAGCTTTTGTATTATTCAGTATTTCCATATTACTTACTACGTTTTACGCCCTTAGATGAAATGTACTCCACACTAAAGTTGATGATTAATGTAATGAAGAACAGCACTACCCCCAGCAGGAACAGAGCCTGATAGTGTGGTCCCCCTGCCGGTGCTTCTCCGAGTTCGGCCGCAATGGTTGCCGGGATTGTGCGCAAAGGTTCGAGAATGGTAGTGGGAATCACGGCGGCATTTCCGGTCACCATCAAAACCGCCATCGTCTCGCCGATAGCGCGTCCGATACCCAACACCACCCCCGAGGTAATGCCCGAGATCGAATAAGGAATCACTACTTTATAAATGGTCTGCCACTGCGAAGCTCCGAGTGCCAGGCTGGCTTCGCGCATGGCACGGGGACAGTTGCGCATGGCGTCTTCAGTCACCGTTATGATGGTGGGCAATGCCATGATGGCAAGCACAATGCTTCCCGCAAGTCCACTCTCCCCCACCGGCAAATCAAATACTTTCTGAATCAAAGGTACAATCACGATCAAGCCGAAAAAGCCATATACCACCGAAGGAATACCGCTCAGCAACTCTATCACCGGCTTCAGCCAACTACGTACTTTCGAATCGGCCACCTCTGACATATAGATCGATACCGAAAGTCCGAACGGCAAAGCAATCAATATGGCAAACAGGCTCACCCAAAGCGTACCGGTTATCAGCGGCAGAAAGCCGAACAAAGGTGCGGGAGTAGCCGTCGGAAACCATTCCGCTCCGGCAAAGACCTCCTTCACAGAAATGGTGTTATCCTTTATGAAATGTACCGCATCCGGCCGTACCACAAACTTCTGAGGAATAAAAGCAACGATACCGGGTGTTTTCTGAATCAGCTCCATAATCTTTTCCCCTGCATTCTCGTAGGCTTCTCCCAGTTCTTCTTCCGAGTAGTAGTGCGTGATGTCTTCCAGACGGAACACCCGGATCGGGAGATCTTCACCCCCCAACTCTTTCCAGTTGGTGATCTCTTCATCAAAGACATCTTTAATTTGCATCGGTGTCAATTCGCTTACCTTATTATCTTTGTTCAGCGCCAGCACATATCCCTCTTCAATAACCTTGCTGCTGAACAGGCCGAATGCCTCGGTAAAAAGGAAAAGCACAATCAGCAGAATCGTAATACTCGTTACAAAACCGCTACAAGTCAATATTCCTTCTATAATTCTTTCAAAAACCTTCTTCATACCTTTTGATTTTCATGATGCAAAGAAACGGAGTAAGTATTAAGGAGGTGTGAATACGGTTTGAAGGAACTGTTTCAAACCTGTTACGTTTCTGTTACAAGACAAGATGCGGCACGTTTTGAAACAGGAATGTAACACGCTATTGCTTTATTTGCACATAAAATAGAATCCACCACAGGATTCACCACAGAGTACACAGAGTCTCGCAGAGAACACAGACTCTCGCAGAGAAATTCGTTTTCTCTAAAATACTGTAACAAAAGATTAAAGACCTGTGGAACTCTGTGTTACTCTGTGGTGAATCAAACTCAAAACTTAATCATATGAAAGTTAGAACTATCTTATTCGCCGCCCTCTCACTCGCAGCATTGCATGTCAACGCTCAGCGCATCAAAGGCAGTGACACCGTACTGCCCGTAGCCCAGCAAACCGCCGAACGCTTCATGAACCGTGAACCCGACGCCCGTGTCACAGTCACCGGAGGCGGTACAGGGGTAGGCATCTCCGCCCTGATGGACAACACCACTGACATCGCCATGGCTTCACGCCCCATCAAATTCAGCGAAAAGATGAAAGCCAAAGCCGCCAAACGGGATATAGACGAAGTGATCGTCGCTTACGATGCGCTGGCTGTCGTTGTACACCCGTCCAATCCGGTGAAAAAACTCACCCGCCGGCAACTGGAAGACATCTTCCGCGGAAAAATAACCAACTGGAAACAAGTGGGAGGCGACGACCGCAAGATCGTGGTTTACTCTCGCGAGACCTCTTCCGGCACCTACGAGTTCTTCAAAGAGAGCGTCCTCAAGAACAAGAATTATATGAGCAGCAGTCTCTCCATGCCCGCCACCGGAGCCATTATCCAATCCGTCAGCCAGACCAAAGGGGCAATCGGCTATGTAGGGCTCGCTTATGTGTCGCCGCGCATCAAGACTCTGTCCATCTCGTATGATGGCGAGCACTATGCCACCCCGACCGTAGAGAACGCCACCAACAAGACTTATCCCATCGTCCGCCCCCTCTACTACTATTATGATGCAAAGAACAAAACACAAATCGCTCCCCTGCTCGAGTTTATTCTCTCTCCCGAAGGACAGGATATTATAAAAAAGAGTGGATATATACCCGTGAAATAAGGATATACAAAAAAAATATCCTACTTTTGCAGCAACTTATTAGCTACGAGCTTTTATAATAATGACAGATATGACAGATATAAAAAACGAAGAAGCAGGCGAAAAGAAAAGCCTCAATTTCATTGAACAGGCAGTAGAAAATGATTTGAAAGCTGGAAAGAACGGGGGAAAAGTACAAACACGCTTCCCGCCGGAACCAAACGGTTACCTGCACATCGGGCACGCTAAAGCCATTTGTCTCGACTTCGGCATCGCTGCCGCACACGGCGGTGTGTGCAACCTTCGTTTCGACGACACTAACCCGACGAAAGAGGATATGGAATATGTAGAAGCCATCCAGGAAGATATCCGGTGGCTGGGATTCCAATGGGGCAACGTATATTATGCCTCAGATTATTTCCAACAATTATGGGACTTTGCCGTCACTCTGATTAAAGAAGGCAAGGCCTACGTAGACGAGCAGACTTCAGAACAGATAGCGCAACAGAAAGGCACTCCCACCCAACCCGGTGTCGAGAGTCCGTACCGCAACCGTCCGATCGAAGAGAGCCTTGCCCTGTTCGAAAAGATGAATAGCGACGAAGCCAAGGAAGGTTCCATGGTGCTTCGTGCCAAAATAGACATGGCAAGCCCCAACATGCACTTCCGCGACCCGATCATGTACCGCATCCTGCATGTGGCACACCACCGCACCGGAACCCAATGGAAAGCCTACCCGATGTATGACTTTGCACACGGTCAGAGCGACTATTTCGAAGGAGTCACCCACTCACTCTGTACACTCGAGTTCGTGCCTCACCGCCCTCTTTACGATCTGTTCATCGACTGGCTGAAAGAAGGCAAGGACCTGGACGACAACCGTCCCCGTCAGACGGAGTTCAACAAACTGAACCTGAACTACACGCTGATGAGTAAACGCAACCTGCTGATCCTGGTGAAGGAAGGACTGGTGAACGACTGGGACGATCCCCGTATGCCGACTCTCTGCGGATTCCGCCGTCGCGGCTATTCTCCCGAATCCATCCGTAAGTTCATCGATAAAATAGGTTACACCACTTACGATGCACTCAACGACTTCGCCCTGCTCGAAAGCGCCGTACGCGAAGACCTGAATGCCCGTGCCACCCGTGTATCTGCCGTACTGAACCCGGTGAAACTGATCATCACCAACTATCCCGAAGGACAAGTTGAGGAACTGGAAGCCATCAACAACCCCGAAGATCCGACAGCCGGAAGCCATACCATCGAGTTCAGCCGCGAACTGTGGATGGAACGCGATGACTTCATGGAAGATGCCCCGAAGAAATATTTCCGCATGACTCCGGGACAGGAAGTGCGTCTGAAGAATGCCTACATCGTAAAATGTACAGGCTGCAAGAAAGACGAGAACGGCACCGTGACCGAGGTATACTGCGAATACGATCCCAACACCAGAAGCGGCATGCCCGACGCCAACCGCAAAGTGAAAGGCACCCTCCATTGGCTCAGCTGCAACCATTGTCTGCCGGCAGAGGTGCGTCTGTACGACCGTCTCTGGAAAGTGGAAAACCCGCGCGACGAAATGGCAGCCATCCGTGAAGCCAAAGGTTGCGACGCCCTCGAAGCCATGAAGGAAATGATCAATCCGGATTCACTGACCGTACTGCCCCATTGCTATATAGAGAAGTACGTGGCCGACATGCCCGCGCTCTCTTATCTGCAATTCCAGCGTATCGGTTATTTCAATATCGACAAAGATTCCACCCCCGGACATCTGGTATTCAACCGCACCGTAGGACTGAAAGATACCTGGGGAAAGATCAATAAATAATTTTTGGGCAAGGGAGCGTGTGTCGGAACTCACCACAGGGGACACACCTCCCCCTCCGTCGAATCGAATGATTATTAACTGTATAATTGCTAATTAAATTGGGCAGAAAAAACTCCCCGTCCGAAAGAGAGCGGGAATTACAGAACCTTATCGCACAATACGAAGCGGTAAAAGCCAAAAACGAATCGCTATACCTGGACGGTGACCAATTGGCTGATATTGCCGATCTATATGCCTCCGAACGTAAGTTTAAGGAAGCCCAGGAGGTCATAACATACGGACTCGGACTCCATCCGGGACACACCGACCTCATGGTCGAACAGGCTTACCTGTTCCTGGATCTCAATCAACCCCAAAAGGCCAAAGAGGTGGCCGAACTCATCACCGACACTTACTCCTCCAACGTAAAACTACTCCTGGCCGAACTGCTGCTGAACGAAGGTAAACTGGATGCCGCCGACCAAATGCTCGACAGCATAGAAGAAGAAGAGAAAAACGACCTGGGCATCCTGGTCGATATTGTCTACCTGTACACCGACTTAGGTTATCCGGAGAAAGGCGTACAATGGCTCAAACGGGGCACGGAGATGTACAAAGATGACGAAGACTTCCTGGCAGCCACCGCCGATTGCTACGGTGCGGCCGGAGCAGAATACATAGAGCAAGCCATCGTTGTCTTCAACAAGCTGATCGACAAGAATCCCTATAACCCGGCTTATTGGGTAGGCCTGGCCAAATGCCAGTTTGCCACCAAAGATTTCGATAAAGCCATCGAGTCCTGTGACTTTGCCATCGCAGCCGACGAAGAATTCGGCGAAGCCCACATCATCAAGGCACACAGCCTCTTTCATCTTGAGAACATCGAGGGAGCCATCGTTGAATACCGGAAAGCCCTGAAGTATAAAACGCTCTCCCCCGAATTTACATATATGTTCATCGGACTGGCCTACACCCAGCAGGAAAATTGGGCTGAAGCCAACGAAAGTTACAGCATGGCTCTCCGGGCGATCGAAGAAAACGGTAACGGTTCTTCCCCGCTATTGTCCGATATCTATTCAAACAAAGCACTCTGCGCTTCCCGCCAGGGCGACTCGGAAGAAGCCCACCGGCTTTGCCGACTGGCAAAAGAGCTCGCCCCCCAGGATGCAGAGCCCTACCTGCTCGAGGGACGCATCTATATGGAAGAGGACAATTTCGACCTGGCCCGTGCAGAGTGGGCATTGGCTCTCCGCTATGCCCCCGAAGCAGATACCTGGATGGAAATAGGCAACTACAGCCTCGAGTTCCGCATGCTCGAGAACGCACGCTTCTGCTTCGAGCAGGTGCTGGAAGAAGATCCCGAGTACCCCAAGATCTGCGAACAACTGGCCGCCGTATGCCTCGTCCTTCAGGATCATGAAGGATTCAAGAAATACAACGCGATGTCCGGCGATTCCATCAATCTCGACTCCCTCCGGGATACGATACTGGAAATGGGTGTCGACGGAGAACAGATGCTTCGCGAACTGGACGATTTTTTAAAAGACGAAAAATAATCAAGTTCACCACAGAGTAACACAGAGTTCCACAGAGATTATTTTCTCTTCATATCTTATCAACAAGAGATTAAAAAACTCTGTGGTACTCTGTGGTAAATCAAAAAAACAAAACTATATCAATTCAATCTAAATTAAACAAATGGAATCTGTAGCCTTCATTCAGTGGTGCTTAGACCACCTCAATTACTGGACCATTACTTTATTAATGACCATTGAAAGTTCTTTCATTCCTTTTCCATCCGAAGTAGTCGTTCCTCCGGCAGCCTACAAAGCGGCAGTCAACGAAGAGCTGAACATCTATCTGGTAGTGCTCTTCGCCACCCTGGGAGCCAACCTCGGTGCTATTATCAATTACTATCTGGCCCGCTGGCTGGGACGTCCCATCGTCTACAAGTTCGCCAACAGCCGTTTCGGACACATGTGCCTGATCGATGAAGCCAAAGTGCAGCATGCCGAAGAATATTTCGACAAGCACGGAGCACTCTCCACTTTTATCGGTCGCCTGATTCCCGCTGTCCGCCAGTTGATCTCCATCCCTGCAGGACTTGCCCGCATGAAGCTGCACACGTTCCTGATCTACACCACTCTGGGTGCCGGATTATGGAACACTATCCTCGCTGCCATCGGTTATTATCTTTCCACCGTACCCGGCATCGAAAGCGAAGAGCAACTGCTTGCCAAAGTAACAGAATACAGCCATGAACTGGGCTACTGCTTCATCGTCATCGGAGTCTTCATCGTAGGTTTCCTTGTCTACAAAGGAATGAAGAAAAAGAAATAGTGCCTCCACAGCAAGAATCAGCATTCACCACAGAGTAACACAGAGCAACACAGAGTGAACTTAATCTATCGATAACGAATGGTAGTGAACTCTAAGAACTTTGTATTACTCTGTATTACTCTCTATTACTCCGTGAGACTCTGTGGTACTCCGTGGTAAAACTCCGCCTTCATCCTTCCCTCAAAAAAATCTTTCTTTTTTTTCGTCCTCCATGCAGTACCTTTATATTTTCTGCATTTACTTATTGTACGTACACCAAACCAGTTATTGACAATTCATCAAAAAAAACAAATCCTAGGCCTTACAGTTGTTTGATGAAAAAGCAATTTATGTAACAAATTTAATGTTTAAAAAAATGAAAAAAGATTTCAACTTAACCAAGCTTTTTTATTCTTTTGCGATTGCTTTCTCAGTGGTAACCTTGTCTTCTTGCAACAACGATGACAATTCTCCGCTTCCTCCTCCATCCACCAACGATGTGGCAGGCACCTATAACGGAAAAGTACTGATAACCCAGGTGACTCCCGCCACTGTAAAAGAAAATGCCGGAGAAGCTCCCCAGGGACAAGACGTAAACGCTACGGTGAAAAATGACACGGTGTTCTTCGACAAATTGCCGGTAACCGAACTTATTACCTCCATTGTAGGCGATAAAGACAAAGCGGAAGCCATTGTCAAAGCCATCGGTGACGTAAAATACAAAGTAGGCTACAAGCCGGCTCTCAATACAGAGAAGGACAGCATCTACCTTGCTTTCGATCCGAAACCGTTGACCCTTCAACTGCCTGCAGCCGTAGAAGGCCAGGAAGGACAGACTGTTACCGTAACCATTTCGTCTCCGGACAAAGGCAGCTTTGCTTACAAGAAAAATCAGTTGAAGTTGAAGCTCAGCGCCGATAAAGTGGAACTGGCAGGCGTAGCGGTACCTGTTCCTCAGACCCTGTTCGACTTCGATATGACCAAAAAGAAGTGATTGCCTGTTCAACACACGTAACAAGTAGTAGTCATAGGGGGTAAAGCCTGTAAAGACAGGCTTTATACCCGCATGAAAAAGTCCGTGCTCTCACCCCCCGGAGTGAACACGGACTTTCTGTTCCTTGAAACCATTCAAAAAAAAGATTATTTCACAGCAGCCAATGCCTTTTCATAATCCGGCTCCTGAGTAATCTCCGGTACAAGCTCTGTATAAGCTACTTTCCCGTCTTTCCCAATCACCACTACCGCACGCGCCAGCAGTCCGGCCAGCGGTCCGTCAGCCATCCTCACGCCATAGCTCTCGTCGAAGTCCGAAAAGCGAAAATCCGACAACGGAATCACGTTTTCGATACCCTCTGTCGTGCAGAAGCGTCCCTGGGCAAACGGCAAGTCTTTCGAAATGGCCAATACCACGGTATCCTTCATTCCGGCTGCCATTTTATTGAATTTACGCACCGAAGTGGCGCACACACCGGTATCCAGACTCGGGAAAATATTCAGAACAATATTCTTACCTTTCAGATCTTTTAGTGCGAAAGAAGATAAATCACTTTTCACCAGCTCGAAATCGGGAGCCACCTTTCCAACCTGTATAAATTCGCCAATCAGCTTTACCGGTTGTCCTTTGAAATTTGTTGTTGCCATAATTGATAACTCTAAGTTTTATTTACTATATTCTAAACAATCGGTGCAAGAACTTTGTTCACGATGGACAATAATCTAAAAAATAAAATTGATATGAAAACTTTATTCGACGAGATGGAACACGCAGTCAAAAACTGGTGGTTATCTCTTATTCTGGGTATTCTGTACATCATCGTGGCTCTCTGTCTGCTATTCGCACCGGGAAGCAGCTACATTGCCCTCAGCGTCATTTTCAGCATTTCGATGCTGATAAGTGGTATCATCGAAATCATCTTCTCCATCAGCAACCGGCGAGGCATCTCGTCCTGGGGATGGTACCTCGCAGGCGGTATCATCGATCTGATCTTAGGCATCTACCTGGTAGCCTATCCGCTGCTCAGCATGGAAGTCATACCGTTCATAGTCGCCTTCTGGATGATGTTCCGCGGTTTCTCTGCCACAGGCTATTCTATGGACCTGAAGCGTTATGGCACCCGTGAGTGGGGATGGTACATGGGATTCGGCATCCTCGCCATCATTTGTTCGCTGATCATCCTGTGGCAGCCGGCCGTAGGTGCCCTCTACGTTATATATATGCTGGCATTCACTTTCCTGATCATCGGATTCTTCCGTGTCATGTTGTCCTTCGAACTGAAAAGCCTTCATAAACGATCAACGGTGATGAACGGTAAATGATAAACATTGAATGAACCCCTATTCACCACAGATTACACAGATTAACACAGATATTTTAATTAAACTCTCAGTAAAATAAATTATTAATCTGTGAGAATCCGTGTAATCTGTGGTGAATTATGACTCCCCTAACCGTTACTAATACATCGTTTTCATAAACCGGAACAGGGTTGTTCTGGATACCCCCATCTTCTCCGCCAATTCCGAGTAAGTAGTTCCTTTGTCAAGTTCTTTGGTAAGTACGCGCTTATTGGCACGCAGCAATTTTATTTTAGGCGTATCCCCTTTCTTTCGGCCTAAAGTCATTCCTTCCTGCTTTCTGCGTGCGAGAGCTTCTTTGGTACGCATCGAAATCAGGTTCCTTTCTATTTCCGCCATCAGTCCGAACGCGAATCCCAGCACCTTGCTGTTGATGTCGTCCTGAAACACATAGCCCTCTTTGGTGCTATAGAGCACTACCTGCTTCTTAATACAAAAATTCAGGATAGTCATAATCTCGAGCAGTGTACGGCTCAATCTCGAAATCTCCGTTACAATCAGTGTATCCCCGGGATGCATTCTCTTCAATAACTCTGATAACTTTCTGTCTTTTGTGCTCACGCTTCCGCTTACGGTCTCTGTGTACCACTTGTCAATCGACAACCCATTCTTCTCTGCAAATCGCATAATCTCTTCCTTCTGATTAGCCAAAAACTGTTTTTCCGTACTTACTCTCAAATAAGCTATTACCATAATTCATGTTTTTAAATGATTAATACACCACGAAAAAACGGCTATTCATTCAAATACGGGACACTTTTTTACGTTCCTTTTTTCTCATGCCACTTGGGTATTTCTGAAACTTTCATTCGTCTATACATTTATGCTATTGATTTTTTACTAATTTCCAGCATATTTTCCAATCTGTCACTCAAAATCTTTTTTATTATAAACCGTGTTCTTGAACACACTAAAAAGAACAAGAAAATGGAAATAGAAAAATTCATTAAATCTTTAGCAAGAAAAGCGAAGTTAGGCGGGCGTTACAGCACAGCCAATACCTACCTCTACACTTTGCACAGTTTTCAGAAGTTTGCGGGAAAAGCCTCACTGACTTTTGAAGAGATCACTCCCGAGAGTATCAAGGAGTACGAGCAATACTTAATCCTCAACGGGAAACGGTACAACACGATCTCGCTCTACATGCGCATGTTGCGCTCCATCTGCAATCAGGCATCGGAGCAGAACATAGCTTCGCTCAACACCCGCGAGCTGTTTGAGAATGTTTTCATCGGCAACGAGCCCACTGCCAAGCGTGCCATCTCACCCGCCATCATTTCCCGCCTGCTCGAAGCAGATTTCAGCAAGAACAGCCGGCTCGATTTTGCCCGCGACCTCTTCTTGCTAAGCTTCTACCTGAGGGGAATCCCGTTTGTCGACCTGGTACATCTCCGCAAGACCGATGTGCAGGGAAACATGCTCGTTTATTTCCGCCAGAAAACGGGACAGCAACTTACGGTAATCATAGAAAACTGCGCCAAAGTGATCTTGCGTAAGTATGCCTCGCTTTGCAAAGAATCCGTCTATCTGCTGCCCGTCATCAGCGCAGCCGGAGAGGAGGGGCACAAGCAGTACCGAAGTGCATTGAGGGTATACAACAAACGCCTCAACCAGATATCCGGAATACTGAAATTGAAGACTCCGCTGACCTCTTATGTGGCACGCCACAGTTGGGCGACCACGGCCCTGCAGAAAGGGGTTCCGGTTTCGGTGATCAGTGCGGGAATGGGGCATGCTTCAGAGAAGGTGACATACATTTATCTGGCATCTTTTGATAACAAAACGCTCAGTAACGCAAATAAAAAAGTGATTGCCGCCGTGAGATTTAAGAAAGAGGAGGAGGAGTGATAATAGCTGTTCTCTTACTTATTAGGTAATAGAACAGATTCATTTGTTTTATCGCTGCAAAAATAGAGATAATAATTGAAACTCCACAAACAAAATGATAATTTCTTTTCTATAAAAGTGAATTATAACCAGTTGAAGTATCAGTTTGAAATAATTTATTCACTTAATAGAAATATTAGTCATAATTCCTGTTTGATGTAATTACTCAAACAGGAGTTTACAATTTGCAATAATTTGACATCAGAATTATATAATCCAGCCCCTGTTTTATGTTTAGTTAACCTCTAAAAGTTATATTTCATATCTTTTCGCTATTCCGCATTCTATTACCTAATAAGTAAGGGATCACTTTGTTCTATTACCTAATAAGTAAGGGAACAAATTGCAATGCACACAGCAAGATGGTAGTTATTCAAACATTAACGACAACTATCGCAAACATTTCTAAAAGTACAGTATGAAACAGGTATTGCGGTTCAATAAAGTCATTAAAAGGATTGTATTCACCGGAGATCTCATTCTCTTGAATGGCACCTTTCTGTCCTTGTACACCCTATTGGGGAGCAAATTTTTTGCAGATCCATTCATTCACTCACTTCCCCAAGTACTGGTATTGCTCAACTTATGCTACCTGGTTAGCAACATGTCTTCAGGTATCATATTGCACCGCCGTGTAGTACGTCCCGAGCAAATCGTATGGCGTGCCTTACGCAACAGTGCGGGACACGCCTTGTTTTTTTCCTGCGCGCTCACCTTTGGAAACTTCGGCATCCTTTCCGCCCGCTTTTTCTTACTGTTCTACATTGCGTTCACTCTGCTGTTGGTTTGTTACCGGTTATTGTTCCGCAAGATCCTGAAGTCCTATCGTAAGCATGGAGGCAACTCCCGCAGCATCATTCTGGTGGGAAGCAATAGCAATATAATCGAACTCTACCATCAAATGACGGACGACGTCACTTCCGGATTCCGTGTCATCGGCTACTTTGACGACCAGCCCGGCAGCCGCTTCCCCGAAAAGGTGAACTATCTGGGAAAACCCGGTAAGATTGTGGACCGCCTGAAGCAGGGAGGAGTCGAGCAGGTTTATTGTTGCCTGCCTTCGGCCCGCAGCGAAGAGATTCTCCCCATCATCGACTATTGCGAAAATCACCTGATACGCTTTTTCAGTGTCCCCAACGTGCGCAGCTATCTGAAGCGGCGCATGTACTTCGAGCTCCTGGGCAACGTGCCCGTACTCTGCATCCGCCAGGAGCCGCTCAGTTTTGCCGAAAACCGATTCAGGAAGCGTGTGTTCGACATCGCTTTCTCGCTCTTGTTTCTTTGCACCCTCTTCCCCATTATCTATGTCATTGTCGGGCTGACCATCAAAATCACCTCGCCGGGCCCCATCTTCTTCAAGCAAAAGCGCAGTGGAGAAGACGGACGGGAATTCTGGTGCTACAAGTTCCGCTCCATGAAGGTGAACACGCAGAGCGACACCTTGCAGGCCACCTTGCACGATCCCCGCAAAACGCGCTTCGGCAACTTCCTGCGTAAAAGCAGCATCGACGAACTCCCGCAGTTCATCAACGTACTGATGGGCGACATGTCGGTAGTAGGCCCCCGCCCCCACATGCTGAAACACACGGAACAATACTCACAACTGATCAACAAATACATGGTCCGCCATTTCGTGAAACCGGGTGTCACCGGCTGGGCGCAAGTCACCGGCTTCCGCGGAGAGACTCACGAACTATGGCAAATGGAAGGACGTGTGCAACGCGACATCTGGTACATCGAGCACTGGACCTTCATGCTCGATCTATATATTATATATAAAACCGTAAGAAATGCGCTGGAAGGAGAAAAAGAAGCTTATTAAAATAAAGAAAATGAATAGAGTTCACCACAGATTACACGGAGTTTCACAGATTAATAGATTGTCCCGTTAATATTTCAGGTTTAAAAATCTGTGTTAATCTGTGTAATCTGTGGTGAGCCACCCCATATAGTAATATTCTAAAATTAAGATAAATGACAAAAAGACTACTTTTTTTCACGTTAACCTGTATTTTGCTGGCTTCCTGCCAGTCCTACAAGAAAGTACCCTACTTGCAAGACCCGGGAGAGGCGCAACGTGCCGTTGCAGAGGCCAAGCTCTATGATGCCCGCATCCTGCCGAAGGATCTGCTCACCATCGTTGTATCGTGCAGCGATCCGGAATTGGCAGAACCGTTCAACCTGACCGTATCCACCCCTGTCAGCAATACACAAAAAAGCCTGACCAGCCAACCGGCCCTTCAGCAATATCTGGTCGACAACCGGGGCAACATCGACTTCCCCGTGTTGGGCACCCTCCATATCGGCGGACTGACCAAAGGCGAAGCGGAAAGTCTGATCAGGGAAAAGCTGAAAGGATACATCAAAGAAAACACCATTGTGACGGTTCGCATGGCCAATTATAAAATTTCCGTCATCGGCGAAGTGAACAGGCCGGGCACGTTTACCATCAGCAACGAAAAGGTCAACCTCTTCGAAGCCCTTGCCATGGCAGGCGACATGACCGTGTACGGACTGCGCGACAATGTCCGCCTGATCCGCGAGGACGCCGACGGACACCAGCACATCATCACGCTGAACATGAACCGGGCAGACATCATCCAATCGCCCTACTACTATCTGCAACAGAACGACATCCTCTATGTCACCCCCAATAAGACCAAGGCAAAGACAGCCGACATCAGCGCCAGCACCACCATCTGGTTCTCCGTGGTAGGCACGCTCGTGTCGCTTGCCAGCATGATTATCACCATAGCCAAATAAAGAAAAACCCGAAAATGAAAGAAGACTTATACGACGATCTATACGAAGAGAAAGAAGAAAAAATAGACTTCCATGCCCTCCTGTTCCGCTACGTCATCCGGTGGCCCTGGTTTGTAGCCTCGGTCATCATCTGCCTGGCAGGAGCATGGCTACACCTCCGGCAGACCACTCCGGTCTACAACATCTCGGCCTCGGTCATCATCAAGGACGATAAGAAAGGGGGCAACAGTGGCGGAAATCTCGCCGCGCTCGAGGGCCTGGGGCTGGTCAACTCGGTATCGAACATCGACAACGAGATTGAAATACTACGTTCCAAAACGCTAGTCAAGCATGTGGTCAGCGAGCTGAACCTCTACACCACCTACTCCGTCAAAGGCAGTTTCAACGAAGTAGAGCTTTATAAAAGTTCGCCGGTACTGGTGGGGCTCACCCCGCAAGAAGCAGACAGGCTGCCGGGTCCGGCCGTATTCGAACTCACCCTGTCGCCCGGCAACCGGCTCGACGTGAAAGCCACCGTCGGGGAAACCTCCTACAACAAAAAATTCTCCAAACTGCCGGGCCTGCTCGTCACTCCGGCCGGAACGTTCACCTTCACCCTTGCCGGCGACTCCGCCGGAGTAAGTGAACCGCAGACACTCACCGCCGTTGTAAGCAACCCCATGCAGACGGCAAAAAGGTATGCGGCGGCGCTCAGCGTAGAGCCTACCTCCAAAACCACCTCCATCGTCATCGTCTCACTCAAAAACACCAACAAGCGTCGGGGCGAGGACTTCATCAACCGGCTGATCGAAGTCTACAACCGGAACACCAACAACGACAAAAACGAAGTGGCGGAGAAAACGGAAGAGTTCATCGCCGGACGTATCCGCATCATCAACGACGAATTGTTCAGTACCGAGAAGGAGCTGGAAACCTTCAAACGGGATGCCGGACTGACGGACCTTGCCAGCGACGCCCAACTGGCTGTGAGCGAAAATTCCGCCTACGAGAAACAACGGGTCGAGAACGGCACCCAGCTCAACCTCGTACGCTACCTCGCCGAATATATTTCCGCTCCGGACAAGATCAACGCCGTGCTGCCCGTCAACGTCGGCCTGACCGACCAGTCACTCTCCTCCCTGATCGGGCAATACAACGAAATGGTGCTTCAGCGCAACCGCCTGCTACGCAACTCCTCGGAAAGCAACCCGGTGATCGTGAACCTGGATAGCGGCATCCGTGCCATGCGCGAAAACATCCTGACCACCATCCACAGCGTTCAGAAAGGATTGCTGATCACCAAGGCCGACCTCGACCGTCAGGCCAGCAAGTTCAACCGCCGCATCAGCAATGCGCCCGCGCAGGAACGCCAGTTCGTCAGCATCTCCCGGCAGCAGGAGATCAAAGCCGGACTCTACCTGATGCTGTTGCAGAAACGGGAAGAAAACTCCATCGCACTGGCCGCCACTGCCAACAACGCCAAGATCGTAGACGAGGCCATGGCGGACAACGGTCCCGTTTCTCCCAAGACCAAAACGATCTATATGATAGCCCTCGTCATGGGGATGGGCATCCCCGTAGCCATCATCTACGTCATGGGGCTGCTCCAGTTCCGGATAGAAGGACGGGCCGATGTGGAAAAGCTGACCTCCGCCCCCATCATCGGAGACATCCCCCTGGCCGAAGAGGGTAACGGGAAGGCGGGAGGCATCGCTGTCCGCGAAAACGAAAACAGCCTGATGGCGGAAACCTTCCGGGGCATCCGCACCAACCTGCAGTTTATGCTGGGCGAAGAGAATAAAGTCATCCTGGTCACCTCTACCATCAGCGGCGAAGGAAAAACATTTGTAGCCACCAACCTCGCCATCAGCCTCTCGCTGCTGGGCAAAAGAGTAGTCATCGTAGGGCTCGACATCCGCAAGCCGGGACTCAACAAGGTCTTCAACCTCTCGCAGAAAGAAAAAGGAATCACCCAGTTCCTGGCCGGCCCGCAGACCACCGACCTGATGTCTATGGTGCAGCCCTCCGGGATATCCCGCACCCTGAGCATCCTCCCCGGCGGAACCGTACCGCCCAACCCGACCGAACTGCTGGCACGCCAGGCATTGGTGGAAGCCATCGATATCCTGAAAAAGCACTTCGACTATATCGTGCTCGACACCGCTCCCATCGGAATGGTGACCGACACACAGATCATCGCACGGGTGGCCGACCTCTCGGTTTATGTCTGCCGCGCCGACTATACCCACAAAGCCGACTATACCCTGCTCGAAGATCTCCGCCTGGGCAACAAGCTCCCCAACCTGTGTACCGTAATCAACGGCTTGGACATGAAAAAGCGGAAATACGGCTATTACTATGGATACGGAAAATACGGCCGCTATTACGGATACGGAAAGAAGTACGGTTATGGCTACGGCTACGGACAAAAGCATAATTAGAAAAGTATCTCTATGATTTTATAAAATATAATGAATTAATTATTTGTTACACTTATTCCATGAAAAGCAAACCGCCAAAAGAGTTAATTTAATTAACCCTTTTGGCGATTCATAATCAATTCTAAAACATCAATGTAATTTTTTATCTTCAATCACATTAAAACACGGACACTGCTTTATCCATTCCTCGGGCTCGATCTCCCCATTGGCGTTCAGGTCCGGACTCAGATCCCGGTGGCCACACACACGGCTGCCGGGATACTGTTTCAATAACGTTTTCACCAACACCCGCATCGAATGTACCTGCCACTCCGTCCGGGTATCCTTGGGACGGTCCCTCGCATCCAGCCCGCCTTCATAACAGATACCGATACTCGTCGCATTGTGCCCCTTGGCATGCGCCCCGATCTTCTCCACCGGACGGGTAGACACAATCCGCCCGTCCTTCCGGATATAGAAGTGGTATCCCGGCCCGTTGAATCCCCGCCTGCGATGGCAGACATCCAGATCGAACTCCGTAAAACACCGGTCTTCTCTCGTTGCCGAGCAATGAATCACAATCAAATCGATTTTCCTCATACTTCCCCCTTCATTTTTCGACATTCCTCCCACTGAGAAACATCAGGAATGCAATCACCCATTCCAAGATTCTTTGTAACTTCTTCATCGTTGTTTTGCTATATTAAGTTGTTTTGCACCACAGATTTCACAGATTATCACAGATTTAAATATGAAAAGCAGTTGCAGAGAAAATAAATTCTTCATCTGTGATAATCTGTGAAATCTGTGGTGAGAATTTATGCTGTCGGGTCATCCACAATATCCCCGTCCCCGCCTCCATCGCCTTTCTGCGCCGCCCGCGTACTCACCTTACTGAAATTGAGCGTCTTCATCGCATCCGCCAGCACAGGCCCCGGACGGAAGTTCACTCTCGCCTTGCTGATATTCGCCGCTTTGAACTCCTCCGCCTTCTCCGCTCCCCTGCTTCGCAGGCCCACCTGGAAGGTGCCGATATTCCCCAGCCTGACAATCTCTCCCCTCGACAGGCCATCCACCATTTCATCCTCCAGCGCCTTCAGCACTGCCACGACATCCGCCGAATGTACCGTACAGGCCTTTTCCACCCGGGTCGAGATCTCGTCCAGCCCCACATCGCCGCTGGCCTGTGCCTGGGCATAATACTTGGCGGGATCATCCTTCTTCAGCATGTTCTTGCGCGCCACTACCGAATACGTAACTTCTTTACTCATAATCGTACTTTCTTTTTAGAGTTAAACATCTGTTTTTCAATCACATTTCAAAGATACGACACCCCCGATTCTCCAATGACAAAGAAAGAGGACCGATGACAAAGTTTGAGGAAAAAAGAATATAAAAACACACTGCATTCCGGATATTTTTCCGTACATTTACAGTATGTAACAATCAGATAATCAAAGCCATGAATCAAAGAAAAGAAGAAGACACAACCGAAGCCGATTTCATCATCCGCTCGTACACCAAAGCCGAACTTGCACAGCTTTACTGCCCGGGACTCGACCCCGTGCTCGCCCTACAGAAACTCTACCGCTGGATGCGTAAAAACACCGCCCTGACACAGGCACTGTCCGAAGTCGATTACAACAAATACCGCCACAGCTTCCTTAAACGGGAAGTCCGGCTGATCGTGTATTACCTGGGAGAACCTTGAATTCACCACAGATTACACAGATTATCACAGATGGAGAATTGAATTTTCCCCGGAATCATTCAGTTCACCACAGATTACACAGATTAACACGGATGGAGAATTGAATTTTCCCCGGAATCATTCAGTTCACCACAGATTACACAGATTAACACAGATGGAGAATTGAATTTTCCCCGGAATCGATTTTTAAATTTTAATCTGTGTTAATCCGTGTAATCTGTGGTGAAAAACACGAAAAAGACTTAGACGTTTCCCTCGAAACATCCAAGTCTTTTCCTATAAACTCTTAAGTCTTTTCGGAAAAGGCTTAAGAGTTTTTTCATACATTCATTCGTTTGCTCCGGTGTTTTCCGAGGGCCAAAAGTCCAAGGGCCACTCTATGCGTCAGTCTCCCGCCAGCCCCGCCGCGTTCTGATATACATATCTCCCTCTTTATCAATAATTTTAAGCTCTATCGTCTTCCTGAATAGCCGTTTAAAAGTGGTTACCGGAATCCCCATCTCTACCGCCCGATCCATCGCATCCTTATAAGTAAAAGTTCCTGAAAAAGTCTGTAACACCGGACGCAACCTGAAATAAGGCTTCAGGGGGCCGGACTTACTCTCGCTCTTCCGCACACTGGTGGACAGCAGCAAGCTATGCTCCAACAACACATCCGTCATCAACATAGCGGTATGGAAATCCTCGTCCGAACATACATACTGCGGCATCGCCCAGGCGCACTCTCCCTTGCGAAGGGCAGTGAGCACCCCTGCTATCCGGCTCGCCATCAGCCCGTGACGAAGCACGATCGCTCCCGGCGAATCATCCCGCTCGTTCACCACCTCGGACAAGTGTGAGGAGAAACGAGACGTATGTTCCTCCCATTGTGCAGCCGTAAACGTAACCTCCGTGGGAGACTGAAGCAAGAACTGGTGCAACTCCAACAGCCGGCCGCTCAGGCGGGCAAACATCGCCCGATGATCTTCACCTCCCTCCCGCGGGGCAGCCGAACGCCAACACCAATCGCTCTGGCCCGTATACACCAGGAAACGGCTGTACAAACCGTTCTCCAACGAAGGAATGAAACGCACCAGTTGGTTGGGAGTGCCGGCAAGGCACAACGCCAAATGCGGATTATGGGCCACCACCTGACGGCCGTTCACCTTGAAATCGGCCGAAACCACTTCGTGTTGAAAAGCCGCCCGAAACACATCATCGTGCTTTCCGTAATCATTCCGGATAGCTCCCGACACCATGTCCAGCTCCGTAGCATTGATGCAGCACCCCAGCTTGCCACTCTCCTCCAATGCACTGATCAGCATACTCTTCGACACATTGGGCGAAAGCGTCAACAGCTTACGGACAGGCTCTTTGGGACGTAGCGAAAAATCCGGCGAACGCTTTTCCGCCTGCGCCTTTTTCAACTCCAGCTCCCACTCAAAAAAGGCCTTATCATACACCAGGCGCATCTCCTCGTTCTGCTTCTCATAATAGCGGTGAATCTCTCCGGGCAACAAGCCGGCCAGAGACACCACCCCCTTTCCGCCTCCCGCATGGGCTATCACCATGTAATACAGATGCGGCGAGTAATACACCTGATCGTACAATACACGCACCTCGGGCAGACAGGCGCTGATATTGGTGATCATCGCCATCAGCAACATATCGCGTTCCCGATAATTGCCGGCCGCCTTCACCCCCTGCGCAAGCAGATCAGGCAAATGCTCAAACACCTCTTCGGGAAAGTAAGGAGCCACCCGACGAAATTCTTCACTTTTTCCGAACAACACATCCTCCATATCCTCTTCACTCTCCCCCTCCTCTGGCGCATAGAGTGGCCCTTGGACTTTTGGCCCCTGACTCGCCATGACAGCGTCCGCCCTCCTGGCAGAAACATACTGATAACCAGACGATAATGTTTTCTCTATTTCTCCGCTCCCGAAATCAGCCTGCGCGTATTTCTCAACCACTGCTTTTTGCAACAGCCGCATTTCTTCCGGCGAAAAACCTTTATACCGGGCAACACGTCCCAGCTTCAGCACAAACGCATGGCGCCCTCCCGCCACAAACGGATTCCGGGCATCAAAATCATTCAGGAAAACCTGCATAAAGCCATCCCCCGCTTCGGAAGCAACGCCCGCCGGACAAGCCTTGCCCACCGACTGCGCAGAACACTCCCCTTCCGCCTGCAACAGCCCGTCCACCTGCTCCCGCCACGGAAACACCCCGGCACCGGGATTATAGTACGCCTCCGGATCATACGAAGCGTAGCACGCCCGTCCCAGATCGCGGCACGACATATCGCAAGGATGCCCCAGCACCCGTTCCAACTCACGGGCAACGACAGGATAAGCCACCGCATATTGCCCGGCATTCTCGGCATCGATGCGCACAATCAGCTTCAGCCCTTCACCCGAGATACTGACAAAAGCCCCCACCACATAAGGCAGCGCCCCGGCCTTCTCCTTCATCCCGGCCAGCATCTCGAGGCAATGATCAAAGTCGAACAGCGCCAGTCCGTTCAGCTCGGTCACCTGGTTCGCCGCATGTCCGCCCCGGCACTTGCCGGCCACTACCACCGCATTCAGAGCCCCTTTCAGCCTCTTGCCCTCCTCGGTCATGCCCGTCCGCATCCACCGCCGGTACGACTCGGCAAGCACCTTCCAGCGTGCTCCCCTGAGGTCATTATGAAACTCTTCCAGCGAAATCTCTTCCGCTTTCTTTTCCCACACATGGAGGAAAAAGGAAATTTTAAACTCTCTCTTTTTCATTGAGTATTAAATTTTAATGTTTTTAATCCCGATCCGCCGCCAAGCGCACAAAGCAAAACCCTTGCCACTGCGCATCCTCTGCAATGAACCATGATGCAAAAGAACAACAAACTTTTTACACTTCCGAATGTTAAAACCGCCGTAAAAGTCTCTTCGGAAAGCCTCCACACCCACCCGCACCCCACTTTCGCCATCCGTCTCCCGGTTCTTTTTAACACCCGGATTTATTTTCTCACCTCCTGTTTCCGCTCCTGATCCTTCACCGTATTGTTCAGGAAGCGGCACAACCGTTTCAACTCCCGCATCTCTTCTCTCGAAAGCGGTTTGGGAAGCTCACGCACCAGGGCAAACACCTGTCCGGACAACTCTTTAAGCAATTCGTTCGGACTCTTAAACTTGTCGTTTTTTTTCCATAATCATTAAAATTAAAAGATATGTTAATTATTAAAACTTACAAAAGTAACACCTAAAGATTAAAAATTCATTATTTTTTCTATTTTCATAAACAATTTGTTGCATTTAGTAAAATTATATCTATCTTTGCAGCAAAATCAAACGTAAGATTCGGTTTACCCCAGCAGGCAACTGTGACAGGTAACCGCGTAGCGTATCCGGGAGCGCCGCTCCCTCCCCTTTCTCAAACCATACTCCCAATCAGACATGAAATCCTGGCTTGCCGCCTATGTCCGTCTCTATCACGAAAAGAAAACCCGTGACCGCCTGACGGCAATGGGCATCGAAAGTTTCCTCCCCGTGCAGGAAGAAATCCATCAATGGAGCGACCGCCGCAAAAAGATCGAGCGCGTAGTCATCCCGATGATGATCTTCGTACACGTCGACCCGGCAGAACGTGCCGAAGTGTTGACCCTTTCGTCCGTCAGCCGCTACATGGTGTTGCGCGGACAAAGCACCCCCGCCGTCATCCCCGACGAGCAGATGGAGCGCTTCCGCTTCATGCTCGACTACTCCGAAGAAGCCATCGAAGTGTGCTCCTCCCCCCTCGCCCCCGGCGAACAGGTGCGAGTCATCAAAGGCCCCCTCGCCGGACTGGAAGGCGAGCTGGTGACCATCGACGGCAAAAGCAAGGTGGCGGTAAGGCTGGATATGCTGGGCTGCGCCCATGTGGATATGCCGGTGGGGTTCGTGGAGAGAGTGGGAAAGATGGAGGCGGTGAGATGAAGGATATGAATAGATAAAAGAAACGATAAGACAATGAAAGGAATTGTTTTAGCCGGTGGTTCAGGTACACGCCTCTACCCCATTACTAAGGGAGTTAGCAAACAACTACTGCCTATTTTCGACAAGCCTATGATTTATTATCCTATCTCAGTACTCATGCTATCGGGTATTCGAGAGATACTAATCATTTCCACCCCCATCGATTTACCCGGATTCAAAAGGCTGTTAGGCGATGGCTCGGATTTTGGCGTTCATTTCGAATACGCAGAACAACCCTCACCCGACGGCTTAGCACAGGCATTTATCATCGGGCAGGAGTTCATTGGAAACGATTCGGTATGTTTAGTGCTGGGAGATAACATCTTTCATGGTCCCGGATTTACCCAATTACTAAAAGAAGCAGTGCGTACAGCCGAAGAAGACAAAAAGGCAACTATCTTAGGATATTGGGTAAGCGATCCCGAACGATACGGAGTCGCAGAATTCGATAAATCGGGCAACGTTCTTCATATAGAAGAGAAGCCTGAAAGCCCCAAGTCCAATTATGCAGTAGTAGGACTCTACTTCTATCCCAACAAAGTGGTTAAAGTTGCACAGAACATCCAACCTTCCCCTCGTGGAGAATTAGAAATAACGACCGTTAATCAGCATTTTCTTGATGACAAGGAGTTAAAGATGAAACTTTTAGGGCGTGGTTTTGCCTGGCTGGATACCGGCACACACGACTCCCTATCCGAAGCTTCAACATTCATCGAAGTTATCGAAAAACGCCAAGGTTTAAAAATAGCCTGTCTTGAAGGGATCGCCTTAAGACAAGGATGGATTACACCGGATAAAATACGCCGACTGGCGGAGCCGATGCTAAAAAACCAATATGGACAATACTTGCTAAAAGTGATAGACGAACTAGACAAACTAGACCAACAGAAATGAATATCATAAAAACAGCCATAGAAGGATTAGTAATCATCGAGCCCCGGCTTTTTAAGGATGATCGGGGATACTTTTTCGAATCATTTTCCCAGAAAGAATTTAATGAAAAGGTGACTCCTGTGACTTTTGTACAAGACAACGAGTCCCAATCCTGCTATGGAGTCATTCGGGGACTACATTTCCAGAAACCACCCTACACACAAAGTAAATTGGTGCGTGTCATTAAAGGCTGTGTACTTGATGTAGCAGTAGACATCCGTAAGAACTCCCCTACTTTCGGGCAGCATGTAGCAGTAGAATTGACCGGTGAGAATCATCTTCAGTTTTTTATTCCGAAGGGATTTGCACACGGCTTTGCAGTATTAAGTGAAGAAGCTGTGTTCCAATATAAATGTGATGAGTTTTATCATCCGGAAAGCGAAGGAGCTGTAGCGTGGGATGATCCGGATTTAGGGATCGATTGGAGAATTCCAAGAGAGAAAGTAGCACTTAGTGAAAAGGATAAGGGGCACAAAAGACTGAAAGAACAGATCGGTACGGAAGTGTTCTGCCCGATTTCTTACTAAGAAGCTTTTTTATGAAACACAACTTTTATAGGGCAATGATACTGATTTATAAATTGAAAGGATGAATTTAAGATTAAAATGACAGAAATCGGATTGACACATAAAAAGAGAATTGAATACATAGATGCCATGCGTGGTTTTACTATGTTATTAGTCGTATTTGGACATGTACTAACCCACTGCTTAAGAAATTATAGTGAAGATTCTGTTGTTTACTGCTTTTTCGAAAGGTTCAGAATGCCAATGTTCTTCTTCATCAGTGGCTACATTGCTTATAAAGCTGCCGAACATTGGGATTTCAGCCTTTTCCGAACTATGTTGAAGAAAAAGGCAATAGTGCAATTGATTCCGACGTTCATATTCTTTTCTTTTTGGGGAATTGTATATAACAACAACCTATGGGAGATTTTCATGAAAAATGGGACAGATATTTTTTGGTTCTGTCAGGCTTTATTTGAAATGTTTGTCATCTATTATACAGTACAACTGATAAGTCATTATACATCAACAAAAACATTCAATTATCTTATCATAAGCATTGCAATTGCAACAAAAATTCTGAACGTAAATAATTTTGGACTGTATGATGAAAACGATCCATGGTTTAGGATGACAGTAGGATACCGTGTCTTACCGTACTTTATGTATTTTGTCTTAGGCTTAATGGCAAAAAAATATCATAAACAATTCATAGACCTAATGAAAAATGACGGAACAAAAGCCTTCTTCATACTTGCATATATAAGCTTATTCTGTTTGAATTATCACCACGACTTCGCGGGAGGGGCGATTATCAATAAGTTAAGTTATTCATTGGTACTACGTGTGGTCGGAGTCCTGTGTGTATTTTCTTTCTTTTGTAATCATGCCGACTATTTTGCCCAAAACAACCGAGTGAGCAAATATATGCAGTTTGTCGGAAGACGAACACTGGATATATATTTGCTTCATTATTTCTTTCTCCCAGACCTTGCGGTATGCAATGAATTTTTATCGACAAATACTCGTGCGCTACTGGAATTAAGCTTTGGAATAGGCATTTCACTGATGGTTATTATTGTCTGCTTATTATGCAGTACTATAATCAGAAGCAGTGATTTCCTTGGACATTACCTCTTTGGAGCTAAATCAGAAAAATATAAATAAAAAGACAATCATCTTAGTTCCATGTTTTTATCATTCATTTTGCTACTGCTATGTATCATAGCACAACACCAACACAGCAACCGCCGACTCTGTGAAAAGCGTAATTTAACGGACTCGGTCAAAATGATCGCAGCCATTGCAGTTGTCGTATGCCACCTGTTTACGTTCTACATGCATCATCCCGCATGGGCGGCAGAGAGTCAATTTGGAAGCCTTTCCGTTTCTATCTTCTTTTTTCTGTCAGGCTACGGATTAATGTGTAGTTATAGTCTCAAAGGCAAGAAGTACCTTGAAGGATTTTGCATACACCGAATAAGTAAAATTATAATCCCTTTGCTGACAGCGTATATTATATACATACCAATATTAAGATTAATAAACCATAGGGGGGGGGGTAATAGAAGCAATTCAAAGATTATTTTCCTCCAATCCGCTCCTACCCTATAGCTGGTACGTCACGGAAATCACTCTCTTATATTTACTTTTTTATCTAGTGATGCGTTTCATTCCCAGATATAAACTGCCGGCATTGAGCCTTGCCATAGTTTTCATGTTAGCGGGAATGCTATTGGCCGGCCTGCCACATTGGTGGATAAACGCATCTCCCTGTTTTATTATAGGCCTCTGGTATTATAAATACGAACATCCCATAATGAACCAAATGAATAAAGTTAAAAAACAGCATTTCATCACTTTGATACTTCTGTTTCTCTGTACATATCGTCTCGACATTGTTCAAGACCATATTCAGATACTATCACGATGGCGCTATACATACGCTTCATTCTACCTTGTAAATATCTTGTTCATTTTATTAGTCTTGTATATACTCCAAGGTATGAATCAATTCATAAATTTCAGAATCAAGCGAAACAGCTATTACGAAATCTATCTACTGCAAGGTATCATATTTTTGTTGCTTGGCACAGTGGTAGAGAACAGACTGATTTTCTTCATCGTGGCTGTTGCTACCACGATTATATCTTCATTGGGAATGAACTGGGTAAACCAGAAGATAATAGCTTTAATAAATATCCGGAGAAAGTGAATGCTTACGTTTCTGAACATAGATACGTATGATAAATGGTAATATGGAAGAAAACAATAAAAGAATATTTAAGAATACAGCCTATTTATATGTGAGGCAATTAGTGATAATGGGTCTTAGCTTCTTCACAACACGAATTGTGTTAGAGAAGCTGGGCGCCGATGACTTTGGCGTGAATAATGTCGTGGCGGGATTCGTTTCCATGTTCACATTGGTAAATTCCATTCTTCAAGCCAGTACCTCACGTTTCTTGTCTCTAAATCTTGGTAAAAAGGATGACGTACTGATAAAAAGGACATTTTCCACAGCCTTTTATATGCACTTGATGATAGCGGTGGCTGTAGTGGTCTTGTTGGAATCGTTTGGCATATGGTTCTTGAATACTAAACTGAATATTCCGGCAGACCGCATGTTTGCCGCCAATGTCGTGTTTCAACTCTCGGTCTTTTCTGTTTTCATAGGTATTACTCAAACTCCCTATACGGCAATACTTACATCCCATGAGCATTTTAATATGTATGCTTATATGTCGGTATTTGATGTGGTAGCAAAACTTGCTGTTCTTTTCTTTTTAATCTATATACCATTCGATAAACTTATCGTTTACGCTTCGCTTCAGACTATGGTGGGTCTGATAGTCGCAATGACATATCGTATTTATTGTTTACGTAAATTTAAAGAAACACACTTTTCCAAACAGTTTGATAAAAAACTGTGTAAGGAGATGACCGTGTTCTCAGGATGGGGGGTAGTTGGTAATCTTGCCGTTACATTAAATAGTCAAGGATTAAATATATTGATAAACATATTCTTCACTACTGTAGTCAATGCCTCCTTAGGCCTTGCGGCTCGTGTAAACTTCACGATTCTCACTTTTGTCGGAGGATTTATGACTGCGGCCCAGCCGCAACTTGTGAAGTATTACGGTGCCAATGACATGAAGAATTTCCATCAACTGATTTTTAATGTGTCGCAATATTCACTTTTCATGTTGGCGATTATTGGTGTCCCCGTATTGATGGAAATAGACTATGTGCTTGACCTATGGCTCACAGAAGTACCGGAATATACATCTGCATTCATTAAAATTACAATATTCAATAGCATTATTTCTTATTCCAACCGTTTCGTGGATCAAGGATTGGTGGCAAGCAACCATATGAAGCAACTTAATCTGTATTCTTCTACATTGTACTTGGTAGAATTACCACTGATGTACGCAGCCCTGAAACTGGGAGCTTCTCCCGTATTTGTTTATGCCATATCTTGCTTTACGGTACTTGTTTGCCTATTTATCAATGTAAAGATGCTTTCTAAATTTACGGGGTTCCCCGGATGCCAATATATAAAAACCGTATTTTTAAAAACGTTAGTCTTAATTTTAATAGCCTGTGTGCCTCCATACCTGATATGTATGACCATGCCTGACGGCTTACTCCGATTCTTGATTGTTTGCTCAGTTTCTGTATTAAGTACCATGACGGTTCTTATGCGGTTCGCCTTGAGCGAAGAGGCCCGATATATGGTAATGGGAAAAATAAGAAAGATGCTGCACATAAAGAAACCCAGCCAACGGGAAATCAACCAGCGACATTGCTATGATTATCCTGCAGAGAATAATGGTTGGAATAAGGTCGGCAATAAGCCTGTATATGGCAATCAAGAAACAGAATCCGTATTTGACCCTTTTGTAATGAAACATCATGGAAAGTTCCTGATGATAGTATCTGAACGCAAACACCACGGACTTGACCTGCTCGAATCATCAAATGGTACTGATTGGCAGAATAGAGGTGCCATTATGAAAAGAGTGCCGGAAACTTGGGAGTGTCTGATTAACCGTGCATCAGTTGTGATAGTAGATGGCATCTGGCATCTTTGGTACACAGGACAGTCTCCGGAAATAAGTAGAATAGGACATGCAATAAGTACAGATGGCATTCATTACCAGCGTTCCTCTCGTCCTTGTGTTGAAGCGACCCTCCCACAAGAGGGAGTATCCGTCATGAATCCCTGTGTGCTATGGAATGAGGATAGAAAAATATTCCAAATGTGGTATGCGGCAGGTGAGAATTATGAGCCGGATGCACTTTTCTATGCCGAGTCTGAGAATGGCGAACACTGGACAAAGCATGAACATCCGGTGCTCTCTAAGGATGAAACGCATGAATGGGAGAAATATAAAGTTGGCGGTTGTGATGTCAAAAGGCAAAAGGATGGTACATATATCATATATTATATTGGTTATCAAAATTTGGATGTGACACGCATCTGCTATGCGGTTTCTGATGACGGTGTTCATTGGGAACGGCCCAACCATAATCTATGTATTTCTCCGTCGCAGGATAGTTGGGACTCAGATGCGACCTACAAGCCTGCAGTTGTTGAAAAAAACGGAACTCTCTATATGTGGTATAATGGACGCAAAGGAGTAGAAGAATACATCGGACTGGCAACAAAAGAAAATGGAACGAAATAAAGCTATAGACATAGCAAAAGGAATAACGATTATATTGATGATATTTGGGCATTGTGATTCTTTATGGGATACTATTGCATTCTATATGATTTTTAGTTTTCATATGCCTCTATTCTTTATATTTTCCGGCTATTTTTATAAGCCAAAGTCAAATAAAGAATTATTTGTAAACGGATGTAAGCAACTTTTAAAGCCCTATGTCATTACAGCTGTGATTGCCATGGCTATATCTTTCATGTGCTATGGCAAAGATTCCGGTGTAAATTATCTACTTGGTGCATTAATAGGATGTATGGGTAGCTGGAATCCATTGATTAAGACCCATGAACTCCAAGCGGGACCCATTTGGTTTTTATTGACATTGTTTTGGTGTCGGATATATTATAACATTATACAACGTAAACACCCCAAACACACAATGCTTATTTGTGTATTATTATCATTGTTCTTTTGGAAGTTTAGTGAGAGAATCATCAATTTGCCATTTTGTTTAGGATGCTCCTTTACAGCTCTAATGTTTTATGGAGCAGGAAAAATTTTACGTGAAAACAAATTTGATAATATAAAACACCGATGGATACTATATTTAATATGGATTGCGGCATTCAGTCTCACATACTTGAATATGGCTCAATACATATATACATGGTTTCCATTAAGCATAACAGGTGCAATCTGTGGAACTATTGCAATTTATGATTTCTCTCAAAAAATATCAGTATGGGGGAGAAAAATTTCCATCCTACTCATTTATATAGGTCAACATACATTAGAAATCCTGTGCTGTCATACGATAGCGTGGGTTTCAAGGACTTACATTTTGGAAATACTTCATATCGGAGAAACAACATTGAGTATGGATATATCATACGCTGTGCTAACCGCTATTTATACAACTCTCATATTGATCTTTAAAGACATGAAATCAAACTTTATCATAGGAATATGACTCATTATGATTATCTGATAGTAGGTTCCGGTCTATTCGGAGCAACATTCGCTTATCGTGCCAAGCAAGAAGGCAAGGAATGTCTCGTAATAGACAAACGACCTCAGCCAGGGGGAAACGTTTATTGTGAAAAGATAGAAGGTATCAATGTCCATAAATATGGCGCCCACATCTTTCATACCTCCAATAAGATGGTTTGGGATTTTGTAAACTCCATCGTCGAGTTCAATCGCTATACAAACTGTCCGGTTGCCAACTATAAGGGTAAACTCTATAATCTGCCTTTTAACATGAATACATTCTATCAAATGTGGGGTGTGATGACTCCGGAAGAGGCAAAGGCCAAGATTGAGGAGCAGAAGAAAGAAGCGATAGAAGTTCTTGGCGGGAAAGAGCCGCAGAACCTCGAAGAACAAGCTCTTACTTTAGTTGGCAAAGATATCTTTGAAAAATTGATAAAGGAATACACCGAGAAACAGTGGGGACGCAAATGCACGGAACTCCCTGCTTTTATCATAAAAAGGCTGCCTGTACGCATGGCCTTCGATAACAATTATTTCAATGACAAGTATCAAGGAATTCCTGTTGGTGGATATAACAAGTTGATGGAAGGGCTGCTTGATGGCATTGAATGTAGAACCGGTATTGATTTCTTCAATTCCGAGTACAAGGATTGGCGGAAATATGCCGATAAACTTGTATATACAGGAGCAATAGATGAATATTTTGGTTATTCTTTGGGTAAACTTGACTGGAGAACAGTTTATTTTAAAACTCGTATAGAAGACACTCCCAACTATCAAGGAAATGCTGTAGTAAATTACACGTCTCACAATGAGCCTTTCACACGTATTATTGAACACAAACATTTCGAGATCTTTGGACAAGAGGTATACAATAATCCAAAGACCGTAATTTCTGAGGAGTATTCTACAGAATATAAGGATGGCATGGAGCCATACTACCCTGTGAATGATGAACGTAATAATGACTTGGCAGAGCAATACCGTAAACTTGCCGAAAAGGAGGAGAATGTTATCTTCGGCGGCCGATTAGGACAGTACAAATATTATGACATGTCACCGGTTATAGAGCAAGTTCTGAAATTGAAAAACATATAGGCATAATGAAGAAAGTATTGATTTGGGATGATTTCCCGATGAGTAATATAGGTGGTCCGATGGGGTATTGTTATAATATCCATGAATACCTCAAAGATCATCCAACAAAGCAGATAACGTTTTTGTCCGACTTGTTACCGGAAAGGGAAAGAGGTACATGGGGCAATCCACCTATGCCTAAGAGTGCCCGTAAATTACAGTTGCATAACATTCTAAGAAGGCTTCACCTTTATAGCATATATGGGAAAGTCGGAGATGTCAAGAATACTTTGAAGACATATTTATTTGAGCATTATCGGACAGGATGCAAAATCATTCCTGCGACATTGAATCTGAACGAGTATGATATCATCCATTTCCATTGGACAAAACATCTTGCCATCTTCAAACGGGCACACCCGGAGTATAAAGGTAAGACGATGCTCACCTCGCACTCTCCTTGCCCAATATCGGTCGAAGTATTCTCAGAGGAAAACTGGGCACGGATATTCTGGCCGATAGAGTTCTCTCGCGAGTGTCATACATATGATAAGGCGGATTATATCATGTTCCCTTGCGAGGGTGCCCGTGAACCATACGAGAAGTATGGTAAGATGAAACGGACTTTTGCCAATAATAATCATAAGTTTCACTATAACCCTTCTGCCATTCTTGACTTAAAGGTAGATTCCGGAAAGATACAGAAGCTCTCTGAACTGAGTATTCCTGCCGATGCCTTTGTCATCACTTACTTTGGACGTCATATCAGTGTGAAGGGCTATGATATCCTCAAGCGGGTGGGTCATAGACTTTTGGACAAGTATCCTCATCTTTATTTCCTATGTGCAGGAAAGGGTGAGATCCAACCTTTGAATCATCCGCGATGGATAGAGTTGGGGTTCATTCATAATGCCAATGAGTTGATGTCGCAAAGCAGCCTCTATATCCTCCCTAACCGGGAAACCTATTTCGATCTGGTCACACTCGAAATCTTGCGGGCCGGTATTCCTGTCATTCTGTCAAATACCGGAGGTAACAAATATTTCCACCACTTCTTAAGCGAGGAACTAATGGGCATGGATTTTTTTGACATCAATGATATTGACGATCTAATAGTCAAAGTTGAAAATGTTATCAAGCAGAAATCTGTGGAGCCAGCGAAATATATGGAAAAAAAGGTCGCAAACAGAAATCTGTTTATCAACAACTTTACCATAGATAAGTTTGTGGAACGATATATTAACTTGATTAATAGTTTATAAGAAATATGCACTTACTCTTCGCGACAAATAAATGAATATATTATGGCTTTTTGACCAACCACTTAACCCGGAAGCAGGAGGAACAGAAAGAGTTTCTTCGCTCATTATGGAAGGGTTACGAGAACATGGTTTTAACTGCTATGGACATCTTGTAATCAAAGATGATTCAAATATTTGCTATTACAACAACAGGGCAATAAAAGATCTTTATGGATATTTGACAGTAAATGATATAAACGTTGTCATTAATCAAAAAGCCCAAGACGCAGAATTTTTGAAACATTTTTTGCAAATTGGAGGGATGAGATGGAAGAATAACGGTGGAAAAATAATCAGTTGTCTTCATTTCAATCCTAAACCAATACAAGAGTATTACGATATCAAGACACTACTCCAACCTTCATTACTGAAATTGTTCTTGCTGTTGCGTGCAAAAATTTTCTCTCATCAAAGAGAAATGTTGCAACTACAGCAAGTGGCCATTAAATATAACTACATAGGTCAATATTCTAATATATTTGTTCTACTGACGGAAACGCATCGCATGTTTATGGAAAATATTCTACAATCTAAATACACAGGTAAACTAAAAGTCATCCCCAATCCATTGACTTTTCAGGAAACATTACATTACTCAGATTTATCCCCAAAAGAGAATATTGCCATTTATGTAGGACGAATGGACGAATATTACAAACGAATATCCATCATCTTGCAGGCATGGCATTACTTGGTAAGGACTGAAAAGGATTTTGATTGGAAATTGCTATTAATAGGTAATGGCCCCGACATAGAAAAGTACAAGCAATACTGCCAAAAACACCGGTTGAATAACGTGAGCTTTGAAGGCAGACAGAATCCGGGATGCTATTACAAAAAAGCTAAATTGTTCCTTATGACATCCATCAGCGAAGGTTTACCAATGACAATCTTGGAATCTTTTCAAAATGGAGTTGTACCTGTTGTTATGGATGCGTGTCCGGTATTCAGTGAAATAGTAGCAGATGGTGTTAATGGAGTCATCTGTCATGATTCCAGTGTAAAGAAATATGCATTATCCATAAAGAGAGCCATGAATTTGGATTTATATGCAATGGGCATGCAAGCGATACAATCTGCTAAGAACTATTCCATGAATACTATTATAGACAGTTGGATATTAACAATAAAGAGCCTATAATAACTCTGTTTTAATTATGAAAATATCTGTTATCATTCCTGCGTATAATGATGGATGATAGTTAGCAACGTTTCATTGTAGTATGTAGCACCTCTATCATATCAACAATTATAATAATATACTTATTGGGATTAAATACGGATACTAAAAGCATGATAAAAAACAAGATGCAGGAAGTTCTCAAAAAAATCAGATTATCTAAATAAAACAGTAAGCAATCATTGTATGACTCATGAAAATATCCGTTATCGTTCCCGCGTATAATGCGCAAAAGAGTATTTCACGCCTGATAGAATCCCTACTCTCCCAAACATTAAAAGAGTTTGAAATATTACTGATTGATGATGGCTCAACGGATGGGACAGCCGGCATTTGCGATGAATATGTATCAAAACACACTCAGCTTCCCGCCATAAGAGTATTCCATAAAAAGAATGAAGGAGTGGCTATGGCTCGTCAATTAGGCGTAGACAATGCTTGTGGTGAGTATTCCATACATGCCGATGCCGACGACTGGGTAGAGCCGACTATGCTTGAAGAAATGTATAACAAAGCAAAAGCAGAAGAAGCCGATGTAGTAATAGCCGATTACTTCATCAATGAAAGTTTGCCTTCCTCCGCTACTCAAGGCATTATCAAAAAACAAAAGCCATCATCCATTAATGCCAACCAAGTATTAATAGATATTCTTGAAAGCAGAATATTTGGTGCCTTATGGAATAAAATGCTGAAAACAGAACTATATAAAAAATATAATGCCCGGTTTTTCTTTGGTATTAATTATTGCGAGGATGTATTAATATGGGCACAGATTCTAAAGCATGAGGAAGTAAAGGTTACTTATCTCGGCAAGGCCTACTACCATTACTTTATCAATGTGGACTCAATTACACATAAAATTAATCGTAAAAGTTATAGCATGCGAAGGGCATTTAAAGATAAATTGGACGCAATTCTTACAGACAATAAGTACAATAGAGTAAAACGAATCTCTTCTCTTGGAATATTCGCCGAAGGATTTATGAATAAATGCCTTACAAAAGAAGAAATAAAAAGAGAATTCAAAAAAAATGAATATACAGCTTTCCATGACGTAAAAAGTCTACGCTGGAGATTGGGATATTTGATGATAAAAATAGGATGTTATCCAATAGCCCATAAACTAATTCGATATTAAAATAAATGCCACCAGATGAAATATAAAGCAGCTCAAATTATACCTTACTTTGGCCAATGGCCGGGATGGATAGAATTATACTTCTATTCATGCGGGCAAAATCCTAATATAGACTTCATCTTCTATACAGACTGCCCTGTACCTCAACAGACCTATTCTAACACTAAGTTTATCTCAACGAGTTTTGAGAAATATTGTAAGCTGGTTGGAACCCGGCTTGGAATTAACTATGTCATCAACAGCGCCTATAAACTCACTGACCTAAAACCCTTTATAGGTATCGTTCATCAAGAAGAACTGAAAGACTATGATTTTTGGGGATTCGGTGATTTGGATCTTGTATATGGAGACTTATCCATGATAATCAACGACAAAATGCTAAGCAGTTACGAATTGCTAACAACCCATAATTACCATATTGCAGGCCATTTTACTCTCTGCAGAAACAACGAGTATTGGCGCACGCTATGCTTCAGAATAAAGAATTGGAAGAAACGTCTCGTAGACAATCAGCATTATGCATTTGATGAAGGTGAATGGTCAGGAATGGTAAATCCATTCATCAAATACATCCATCGCATGCATGGACTTCTATAAAAACCTTTCGGTATCCATTATTTTACTGTACTTGACCTTCTAAATCCACTTTTAGTAAGCAAATGCTTATTCAAAGAGTTTTGGACAAGCCCTCATGCCGGACCGGAAAATGGGATTGACAAAGAATGGACATACGACGTAAAGAAACATCAGATTATCGATCCGGAAGGAAGAGAACTCCCCTATCTCCACTTCTTGTTCTTTAAAAAAACGCCTTGGCTAACTACTGCATACTATTGGAGAGAAGGATATTGGAAAATAGACAGCGACAATGGTATCTGCGATAAAGAACACTTTAAAGGCTACAAAAAAATAATATTCAACCATAAAGAAGTAAAAGGCTGTCTATCATGATACCTAAAACGATTCATTACTGCTGGTTTGGAGGAAATCCTATACCTGCCGAATATCAGCGATATATCGATAGTTGGAAAAAGTTTCTTCCAGACCACGAAATCAGAGAATGGAACGAGGACAACTATGATGTTCATTGCATCCCTTTCAGCAGCGAGGCTTATGATGTGAAGAAGTTTGCATACGTAAGTGACTATGCCCGGCTGAAGATTCTTTACGAGCATGGTGGCGTTTACTTCGACACGGATGTTGAGGTGATAAAGAGCATGGATGATATCCTTGCCCATGGAGCATGGATGGGTATAGAAAAGCATACCGCCACACCGGAAACAGATGACATGGTAAATGTGGGTATCGGATTTGCTGTAGAGGCACATCACCCTATCATCAGAGAAGTGATGGCTTTTTATGAAAACACTCATTACATTTTTCCTGATGGACACATGGAGCAAATCCCCATTGTTCCTGTCGTGACAAATGTATTGCAAAAACATGGTATGCACAGTAAAGTAGACAAGCCAACAAATATAGAGGGCATAACCGTCTATCCTTGGGATTATTTCTGTCCTATAGAGTTTATGTCGAATAAACTTGAGATAACGGAAAATACCCGCACCATCCATCATTACTCTGCCACCTGGATGTCCAGGAAAGATAAATTCATGATGTGGAAAGGGTATTTCTTCAGAACAAATATCTTGGGACGTGGAATTAAGGCTGCAATCAGTATGCTAAGAAGATAAAGTTTTCAATGTACATTAACGTAAACATCCAAATTAGATCTAAAAAAAAATTTATTTATCACAAACCAAAATAAAAAAGGAATATTGGACAGCTAAACTAAAGTATATATTGAAATATGGATAAAAGAAAGCTTCTACACTTATCAATTTTGTGGGTGATTTACGGTTCCTTAATTAATCGATTTATATGGAACAACCAATTGATTACTATAATGCCGGATATTTTACTATGCATTCTTCTCTTTATGGAGAAACCACGCAAAGAAAAAAATAATCTGCAATTATATGTAGGCAAGGCTGTGATATCCATCTTTTACAGCATATTGATATTAGGAGTAATTTCTTCACTCATAAGTTTTACCCCGATGACTGCCACAATATGGGGTGTCAGGCAATTCTTTCGTTATGGTTTAATGGCCTATATGATTCTACTTTATTTTAGGCCAAGGGATATAATATGGGGACGGAAACTTTTATATCAGTCTTTTTTATGGAATATGTTTTTTGTGATAGCAGAGTTTGCTTTGGGACAAACAGGTGATGCTATGGGCGGAACATTCAGTGGTAATGGAGAGTTGTCTGTCTATCTTACGGCTATCGCCTTTATTGCAGAGATGGAATATTTGCAACATAGATTATCTATTCAAAAGTTCATAGCAGTATGTTGCTTATGCTTTGCAACAAGTATTCTGGCAGAGATCAAGTTACTTTATATACTGTTGCCACTTACGCTATATGGAGGTTATGTACTATTAAATAAATTCAATTTTAAACATGTGATTATTTTAGTAATAGCATATTTTTCAATGATCCCGGTCATGAAGTTTGCGCTCTTACTTTATTATGACGAAAACTATGTAGAGTCGGTTTTTGATAAGGAGGAAATGGACAAGTATCTCGAAAACGATTATGGGCTTCAATCCGGCACTTACCGGTTGTTAAGCTTCAACCGGAACACTTGTATAGAACGGAGTTCCATTATTCTTTCACAAGAATCTAAAACCTTTTTAATCGGAAATGGCATAGGCTCATTGACACAATCACAACTGTTCAAAACACCTTTGGCTAAGATGTATTTTCCCACTTTCTATTTTTTCTTTACTTTTTCATATATTCTATTAGAATTAGGATGGTTAGGATTCATACTCTTCCTCCTATTTTATGCCCTCATAGCTTATCGTTTTTATAGATACTACCAAAACACCAAAGACAGTATTATCAAATACTGGTCATCAATTGGTCTTTTTATGGCATGTGTATCTTATATTTTTATGTGGTATAACGCTGTACCCTATTCGGCTTACTACTTTCCATTCATTCTTTTCAGCTTATGTTTTGTCGGAATAAAGTTCCGTAAACAAAAGCTTTCCATGAACAAATATATAAATAAAAATGGCTCCAAAAGTATCTGTCATCGTCCCCGTGTATAACGTCGAGCAATACCTTGACCGTTGCATACAATCTCTTTTAAATCAAACATTAAAAGAAATAGAAATAATTCTTGTTGATGATGAATCACCGGATAAGTGTCCACAAATGTGCGACTATTATTCCAAACAAGATGTCCGTATAAAAGTAATACACAAAAAGAACGAAGGGTTAGGAATGGCGTGCAATAGTGGAATGGAAATAGCAAAAGGCGAATATATAGCATTCTGTGATTCTGATGACTATGTGGATAAAAACATGTATGAAACCATGTATAGAGCTGCTATTGAAGAACAAGCTGATGCGGTATTTACAGGTATTCAAACTGTTAATCAAGAGGGAATAGTAAAACCTATGTCACAGCCTAAACAGAAAGAAACTATCCGTGATAAAGCCTATATTCATAGATATTTACTAAACATGATTGCTTCAGAAGCTTCTGTCAAAGAAGATCGTGAAGTTCCTATGTCTGCAAAAGTGGCTTTATACAGACACAAAATGATAGCCAACAATCATTTACGTTTTGAATCAGAGCGTATTTTGATCAGCGAAGATCTAATCTGGCATATTGACATATTATGTCATGCTAAATGCATTTGTTTGCTGCCTCAAACTTTCTATTACTATTACAATAACACGAAGTCTTTATCAAAAAAAATACGTACAGATCGTTTTTCATATTTCCTAAACATACGTCAAGAGATAGTCCGCCGCACTAAACAAT